>OJFL01000855.1_pt1 | contig 13678 bp, 8 predicted proteins | sample 1594131 | NCBI WGS metagenome assembly OJFL01 (sample SAMN05416782, study PRJEB24817) | seawater metagenome | isolation source: Sea water | place: Canada:Atlantic | collected 2013-07 | reverse complement strand
TTCTGCCTGTCTCGTGGGCTCGGAGATGTGTATAAGAGACAGCTGCCAGACCGATTATTCGGCAGCGAAATACCTAGTTCACGCTATCTAACGCTGACTACTCCCTCGGTGCACGTCCATGTCTAAGCTCCTCTTTAAGCTGCGCAACGTGCCCGACGACGAGGCGCTAGAGGTCAGAGAACTACTCGAACTCAATAACATCGACTACTTTGAGACAACCCCTGGCAACTGGGGTATCTCGATGCCGGGCTTATGGCTTCATGATGCCGACGATTTTCCTCGCGCCCGCGCCCTTTTAGACGATTACCAGGCTGATCGGACGCAGCGCGAACGCACCCGCTTTGACGAACTCCGCGCGTCAGGTGATGCGCCCACGCTCTGGCAGCTCTTACGCGCAAAACCCTTAGTTGTCAGCATCCAGCTAGTTGTCATCGCGCTACTCGCCTACCTTTCTCTTCGCCTTTTCCCGGGGCTTTAGTTTCAAACTAGTGAGCAGAAATACCTGCTTTACACCTCGGCTGCGCTGCGCTATAAATTGCTCAGGTTCTTAGTCAGTGACTCTTTCGGGGGGAGCTTGCTGACTTTTGTCTCTACCCTGTAAAGAGAAAAAGGAGGTGATCCCATCACTAGTCAATCACAGAAGGGAGCCTTTAATCAGGCTTGTTAGCTTAGCTTTACTAACATCGACAAGACACTTTGTGGCGAGTTGATGTGAGTTTGGCGAAGGCCAGACAGTCGGTTGAAGAGAGTCTTCCCTGAGAAAGAAGAGTCTTTGCTCCCGCCAAAAAAACGAATCTCGCTATCGCCTCGTGCGGTAGCGGGATTTTTTTATGCGCTAATTCTTTCTACCTTTTCTAGTCCGGCGAGAGTCGGCTGCCGTTGTAATAACAAGTGCATCTTGCCCTCGCAAACAGAGAAGATCAGACCATGGAAGAACAACCACACAGCACGCTAGATCAGCTCGATTCGACAGACCAGTCCGGCCCTCTTGGCTCTCTCAATTCTTTAGGCCAACGCCGCGCCCAAGCCGGGCTGCGCAACCTCTTCGTAGCCGACGCGCTTGCAATGCCGGTTCACTGGTACTACAACCCAATGGATATCGAGCGGCAATTTCCTGGCGGCATAAGCCAGTTCGAGGCGGCACCTGAGTTTCATCCATCGTCGATTATGTCACTGCATTCGACGAGCCAAGGCGGGCGCAGCTCTGCTGCTCGCGGCAATCGCCATGGCAAACCGCGTAAAATTGTAGGCGAGGTTATCCTCAAAGGGCGCGAAAAATTTTGGGGAGTAGCGAACACTCACTATCATCATGGAATGCAAGCGGGTTCGAATACACTCAATGCGCACTGCACTCGCGCCCTGCTGCGAACGCTTGCGGTTCGCCAGGGCAACTACGATCGCGATGCTTTCCTCGATGCCTATATCGAGCTCATGACAGCCGACCCCGCGCTGCATCCCGACACCTATGCCGAGTCGTATCACCGAGGTTTTTTCGCCAACCTCGAGGCCGGCAATGCGCCGCATCGCTGCGCCGCAGTGACCCATGACACCCCCTCTATTGGCGGACTTGTTTCGATAGCCGCGATCTACCTCGCTGGGCGTCTTGCCGGACAGTCAATCGATGCTCTGCAACAACAGTGTGTCGACCATCTTTACCTAACACATCCCGACGAGGTGTTGGCAGGCGTGTGTGTTCACTACACGGCGCTCCTTGAGGCATTGCTCACCCGAGACGACTCGACGTCTGTGCGCGAACTCTTGGTCACCACGAGCAGGCTTAGTGCGAATTTCCGTGTCGCCGAGCTCGCCGCCAAGGCCAAAGACGACCGCGAGGTAATCGGCGGCCTCTTCTCATCGGCCTGCTATATCGATGGCGCGTGGCCTGGCCTGCTCTACCTCGCCTACAAATATGTAGACCAGCCCGAGGTCGCACTACTCGCCAACGCTAATCTTGGCGGCGATAATTGCCATCGCGGCGCGGTGCTCGGCATATTGCTGGGTGTTGCTAACGCGGTGAGTGTCGATACCCTATATAATGCATTGCTCGATCGGGAACAGATCGATTTGGAGATAGATGCCGCGTTAGGAATAGAATGACTTAGCGCTTGAGCGTCTACCCTCGAGCGCTGGCTAAAACCTGTCGCAATGCAGAGGGGATTCGCCGCCTCGATGCATAGCATGCATCGCTTAAAAGCCTGCTTAACTTAAAAGGAACCTAAGCAAGAATGAAGATCCCAGCCCGCCTGCTTCCCCTTCTCGAAGAAGGGCTCATCGATGAGGTGCTAAGCCGCCTGATGAGCGGCAAAGAGGCCGATGTCTTTGTTGTGCGCTGTGGTGACGATGTGCGCTGCGCAAAGGTCTATAAAGAAGCCGCCAAGCGGAGCTTTAAACAGGCAGTCCTCTATCAAGAGGGGCGTAAATCCCGTAGCAGCCGTCGCTCGCGCGCGATGGAAAAAGGCTCTAAGTTCGGCCGCGCGCAGCAAGAAGAGACTTGGCATAACGCCGAAGTCGACGCGCTCAGAAAGCTAGCCGCTGCCGGTGTTCGTGTCCCGACGCCTTATGCCTGTGTCGACGGCGTTCTGCTTATGGAACTGGTTACCGATGGCGAAGGTGATGTAGCTCCTCGCCTCAGCGAGGTTGTTCTCACCCGCGAGCAGGCTATCGAAGACCACAACGCGTTAATCGGCTATGTAGTAAAAATGCTCTGTGCTGGCATCGTTCATGGCGACCTTTCAGAGTTCAATATTTTGGTCGACGACTACGGTCCGGTAATTATCGACCTGCCTCAGGCTGTCGATGCCGCGGCCAATAACAACGCCGAGTCTATGCTGCTGCGAGACGTGAATAAGCTTCGCGACTACTATTCCGAATTCGCCCCCGAATTGGCGACCACAGAGTATGCGAAAGAGATGTGGGCGCTATTCGAAAGTGGCGATTTAAAGCCCAACACCGTGTTAACCGGCGAGTTCGAAGACGATGGCGAGACTGCCGATGTTGACGCCGTCATGCGTGAAATAGCCGAGGCGATTAAAGAAGAGCAAGAGCGACTTGCACGTATCGCCGACGCCGAGTCAGACGTTACTTAAGCGTTGCTTTGCCTGCCCCAAGATAACTGCGCAGCCGTGGTGGGAAATTTTTCTGCACCAGCGCCTGCTGTAATGCCCACTGCCTCTCTGGCGCAACCTCGCGCAAAAATTTGACCTCGCCACTCTCAACCACGGCGATGGGAATACCGTCTTCGAATAACACGCGGTTGTTGAGCAGCTTGGCTAGCTTACGCCTTGGCAGTATCAGATTGAGCAGATTCAGCGGATCGCTCGCCGCTAGACTGTGGTAGCGAGGCTTTGCTGCCGCAACCTCCTTCGCCATGCTGCGCAAGCCATCGACCGCTTCTTGGAAAGCGAACTGCTCCCCGCCCACGCCGGCAATAAAGCGTCCGCCGCGCACCGTGCCTCGCAGCTCCATACGCCTGAGCGCTCTTAGCAACACGCGCCAAGGTGGTGCGAGCAATTCGCGCTCTATTATTGAGCGAAACAAAACGCCCCAGCGATTCAGGTAAATCGAGATAAGCCGTTCGAGTTGGTCGTCGTCGAGCACGTCCCAACCGCTGCGAGAATTGTTAGGACGACTCGCCCGTGGCTGGCGAATAATCGCCGGTGTCGCCGGGCTGCGCCGCGTGTTCTCAGCCTCGGTTTCGATTCGAGCCGTGGCCATTGCATCGGTATCTGCTGTGTCAGCTGGCCGAGGCGCGAAGGTTTCCAGCAGACTCCATCGACCCGCTTCTTCGACGCCGAACATCGGCGAGCGTCTGCGCCGACGGTGCGCGCCCTGCTTTTTTGCGGCGGGGGTGAGCAATGCCCGTAGGCCAGTAAAGCTGTCACTGTTCAGCCGGCCCGCGCCAACCAATTCGGCGAGCCCCTCTTCGAGCTGCGCCTTTAAAAGACCAGAACGAGACTGGATCTGATCGAAGAAGCTCGCCCCATTGGTTAGCAGATCAGCCTCGATGCGCTGGGCCGTGTTCGAGAATGTTTTGCCGCTTGGTGCGTCTTGCCCGACTCGCGTTTTGCGCGGGCCTTCATCAGCCTCTTTTAATTGCGCTCTTGCCATTGCCTGCCAAATATCCAAATTGGCGCGACTCATAATGGCGATTGGCGTGGTCTTGACCGGCCCCGAACTGCCCTTGTGCAGCGCACGCTGCGATGCGCTCGGCTGCACATAGCGTCCCCAAGTGACCCTGCCGCTAATGCACAAGACGTCTAACCAGTTGGGATCGTAATCAGAGACCCGCGACGGATAAAGGTCGGCTTCCCAGCTTGCCGCAGGCGCCGAAATGCCGTCCAACATCGCAAGAGAGCGTTGGAGCTGGGTCTGGCCATCGAGACTCGGCTCGGCCGAAGAACGCGGCATTTCATCGTCGTCGCGCACGGGCTGCAGGCCGTGCTCGTCGAACAAAAACTGCGTATAAACTTGAAGCGACACGGGCTTTATCGCCTTGCGGTGTGAGTCGATCGTGTAACGATGGATACGCTGCAGGAGGCGCCGCTCACACCATTCGACCGGCCCGTCGCCTGCCTGTTCAGCACGCGGCGTAAACTTGCCTTGGAACACGAAACCTTCGACTTCGAGTGCAAGCAGTGCCGCGTCTATTTTTACGCAGGGCAGCGAGACTTCGTCGGCTAACCGCTGCGCTGTAACCGGCCCCAAACCCTCTAAGCGCGAGCGCACCAGATCGCGCAGGGCCTCTTCGGGCTCGAAGCACACACCCTCGAGGAAAGAAGGCGTATCGAATTGCGCGCAGCACTCTGGGAACAGCGCCCTAAATTTTGGCAAGTCTTCTGTGGCGAAGAGAAGCTCCTGGGGATGCTGCACTAGCTGATGAAGCCTTCCTTCGAGTACAAGCCTTTCACGCCATTTCTCGAAGCCATTATCGGCAAACTCAGCGGCGGTGATATAGCCGAGAGTCTGTAGGGCATCGTGAAGTTCTTCGGCGTTATGCACGAGCGGCCAAGCTTCTTCGCGCACGCGCGCGATAGCAGAAGCATCCAGCAGAGAATAGTCGCGCGCCTCGGCGGGGTCGGCCCAGCTTCGATTTCGAATCGCATTCGTTCGCCTCTCCTCGGCTGGCGCGTCGTCTAAGAAAGCATAGGGTCGTGCATTAATAATCTCCTGCGCAAACGGCGATGGCTCGCGCAGGTCTTTGGCGATTAGCGTGAGTTCCTCGCGCTCGATCTTACCCACAAGCTCTATCAGCGCGTCGATATCCATCGCTTCGGTGAGGCAGTCGTGAATGGTTTGATCGACGAGCGGATGTGTCGGCACATCGCGGCGACCGGTGAGATTCTCGGCGCAGGCGATTTGATCGGGGAACACGTGAGCGATTAGGTCTTCGGCGTCCATACGCTGAAACTGAGGTGGCACGCGTTTGCCGCTACGATTGCGTTGAATCGCTAGCGATCGCGTCGCGTTCCAGCGCCAGCGTACCTCAAACATGGGCGAATCGAGCAGTGCCTGCACGAGCACGTCGCGCACCGTTGTAGTCTGAAGATAGCGAAACACTTCGTCGAGCGGAAAGCTATGCACCGACCCCAGCGATATCACGATGCTGTCTTCATTTGCCGCTGCCTGCAGCTCGAAATTGAAAGACTTACAGAAGCGCTTGCGCAACGCGAGACCCCAGCCGCGGTTGATGCGACTCCCAAAGGGCGAATGGATTACGACGTGCATGTCGCCCACTTCATCGAAAAAGCGTTCCATGATTATCGTGTCGCGAGTTGGCATCGCGCCCAGCGCGGCCATTCCTGCGTGCAGGTATTCCACCACTTGCGACGCAGCCGAGTGCGGCAAGCCGACGGCGTTAATACACCATTGCATCGCCGCGTCTGCAGACTCGTCGAGTATTAGGTCGCCTATTTGCTGCCTAAAGTTAGACACCGACTGCGACAGCTCGACCGTGCGACCTGGCCCTTCGCCGAACCAGAAAGGAACAGTAGGGTTCATGCCTTGGGCATCTCTCACGCGCACCTTAAGCCCGTCCACCCGCAAAATCTGCCAAGCGTGAGTGCCCAGCGTAAACACATCGCCCGCCATCGAATCGAGCGCGAAGTCCTCGTTTAGGCTGCCGACCACCGTGTCTTCGGGGTCGAGCACAACCTGATAATCGAACATATCTGGAATCGCGCCACCGTTAGTCAGTGCGATAAGATTAGCGCCGCGCCGTGGCCTGAGCCGCCGGTTAATCGCGTCGTAATGCAGATGGGCGCCGCGCCGTCCCCGACGGCTGGTGTAGCCATCGGCAACCATGCGTAGCGTCTCTTCAAATTCTTCTTTGGTTAATTCCCTAAATGGGAAAGCCTTGATAACCAGTGCGTAAAGCTCGTCGATACACCAGCTATCCAGAGGCGTCATTGGTTCAAAGGACTCTTTCTCTTGAGTCTCTTCAATCTCCTCAGTCTCTTTTTGGTACACATCGCTCTTCACGCTCGCCGGCTCAGCCTCTGTGCCGCGCAGCCCAGCTCGAGCGGCAGCGAGTGCTGCTTTGCGCACCTCTGGTGAGGCAGGTGTTGGGGCTGGCTTTGCGGATGAGCTGAGCCTCGTCGAGCCGCTTGTCCGCATCGCGGCTAGGGCCGTTGCCAAGGGTTGGAATATTTCCTTACTGGGCTCTTTATTACTGTGCTCTTTATTAACGGGCTGTTTATTAGCGGGCTGTTTGTCGCCGTCTCGTCCGCGGTCGTGAACCTGTGCCGACACCTCGGCGACTATTTGCTGCGCCAGAATATCGAGCGGCTTTTCGGGCATAACAATGGCGTCGAGCTGACCTCGGCGAATGCTGTGCACCAGCGCACTGGCTTCGATAAGGTCGTCGCGCGTGAGCGGAAACAAAATGCCCTTTGGCGTCCCATTGATCGAGTGGCCACTACGACCCACTCTCTGCAAAAATGTCGCAATGCTTTTAGGTGAAGAGAATTGCACCACGAGATCGACCGAGCCTACATCGATGCCGAGTTCCATCGACGCCGTCGCGACCAGCACCTTAAGGCTACCCGCCTTGAGCCGCTGCTCGGCGTTGTGCCGGTGATCTTTGCTCATACTGCCGTGATGCGAACAGACGACATCGTCGCCGAGGCGCTCGGCAAGCGCGAGGGCAAGCCGCTCGGAGAGTCTGCGCGTGTTCACGAATACCAGCGTCGTATCGTGGCTCTCGATTAGCTCAACGAGACGGCCATAGAGCTCGTCCCACACCTCGTTGCTCATCAGCGCCGAAAGCGGCGACTTAGGTACCTCGATACGGATGTCCAGTTCGCGCCTAAACCCCGAATCGACAATCGCGCAGTCTGCCTTCGGCCAGCGCGAGTCCGCACCCTCAACCTCGACCTCAACCTCACCCAGAGAACCCGAGTCGCATTCGGATTGCCCTGTTGCATTACCCACTAAGTAGTTTGCAACAAGGTCGATTGGTTTCTGCGTTGCCGACAACCCAATACGCTGGAGCGTCCGACCGCTTTGGTCGTTTGTCTGGTCGCTCGACTGAGAACTTATAAGATGCTGAAGCCGCTCCATCGACAACGCTAAATGCGAGCCTCGCTTGTCGCCCAAAAGCGCATGGATCTCATCGACAACCAAGCTGCGCACAGTAGACAGCATCGCGCGGCCGCTCGCACTGGTGAGCAGTAAATAGAAGGACTCGGGAGTGGTAACAAGAATATGCGGCGGCTTTTTCGCCATGCGCGCACGCTCACTCGGGGGCGTGTCACCCGTGCGCACGGCGATGCGAATATCAACCGGAGCGAAGCCCTGCAGATGCAGCTGCTCGGCGATGCCATTGAGCGGCTGCTCGAGATTTTTTTGGATATCGTTGCTGAGTGCCTTGAGCGGCGACACATAGAGAATTTGGACGCCTTCGCTCAGTTCGCCATTTAGGCCGCGCTGGAGAAGCATGTCGATGGCGGCGTAAAAAGCCGCGAGAGTCTTACCGCTGCCCGTCGGCGCGGCAATTAAAGTATGCCGCCCTGCCCGAATCTGCGGCCATGCGTCGGCTTGCGCTTTTGTCGCTTGCCCGAAACGCTCCTCGAACCACGCCCGACTAGCGGGGTGAAAGTCCGCAAGGCCTGTGTTGTTCTTGGGAGAATCGCTTTTCATGTCTGGGGCTCTCATAACACTGCAGCACTGCGGCACTGTTTCCTTTTTGGCGTGCGACGCGCTAAGTTTTTGTCTCGCAAATTTTACTGGTTATACATACAGCATACTCGGCTTTTTGCCGTGGTCAAATAATTACGCAAATTTCCCCTTTAGCGATCGCAACAAGCTCACGCTGTGCTCAATTTCACCGCTTTCTTGCACCTCACTTCCGTGTAAACTAATCTGAATAATAGAAGCATGGCTCTAAGTAGCCGCCACTAGCCAGAAATAGCCGACAGCAGTTAACAGCTGTTTACAAAAATCGACATACAATAACCAGCAATTACCAGCAATTACCAAAAATAGCCAAACACAAAACGCAGGCACGCCCTATGGCCGACATCGACAAGCATGACTCCGAAGCTCAGCCTCGCGTGCCCGACGAGTCTGTATCTGCCTCGGACACAACCGAACATACGTCTGCGCCCAAGTCAGTACCCAAGCCCTTAGAAGAGACGCCCTACACACTGCCCACCCCGCAGCACCCAAACGCAGGATTCGGCGAGCGCATCACCCACGCCTTAAAAGTCGCGTGGGCAGAGAATCGCCAGTTTTTCCTCCTGCTGACCTGCATCGTCTTCTTTAAAAGCGCAGTAGCCGACCTCAGCTCGATCTCGGGCGCGTCGATGCAGCCCACTTTGCTCGACGGCGACAAAGTGTGGGTCAATAAGCTCGCCTACGATATTAAAGTGCCTTTTACCGAAATCAATCTGGCCGAGGTGGGCGACCCCCAGCGCGGAGATATCGTGATTATCGATTCGAAGCGCGCCGGTAAACGCTTGATCAAGCGTATCGTCGGGCTTCCCGGTGACACAGTGGCAATGCAAAACAATGCGTTAGTCATCAACGGCGAACCCGTTAACTACGAAGTCGTGTCGCGCGATGAAAGCTCGGTGATTATCATCGAAGCACTGCCCGAACTTAGCCATCGCGCGCGGCTCGCTAGTGGCTATGTAAGCCGCAGCCGTCGCAGCTACGGCCCGGCGGTGGTACCCGAAGACCAGTATTTCGTGCTCGGTGACAATCGCGACAATAGTGCAGACAGCCGCGCCTACAGCTTTATCCCACGAATGGAGCTCGTTGGGCGCTCGAACTCAGTCGTCTTCTCGCTCGATAGTGACAATAAATACCTCTTTCGAGGCGATCGCTTTCTCACCGAGCTCGACTGAGAGTCTCTTCCGCAAATATTTATCACTTAGTGAAAATCGTCAGGGGCCGCGCAACCGCTTTGGTATTTCCTTTTTATCGCATCGTGTATCGAACCGTGAGTCTCCGAATGGTTCGCGGCGTTAGTGCACTTATTTTACTGGGAGCCAGCGCATACGCCTCCGCGGCTGAAGCACCATCCCTGCCCAGCTATGAGATTCCGCGGATTAACCTAGCGCCGCGTATCGATGGCAAAGTCGATGCTGCAGAGTGGCGCGAAGCGAAGCGGGTTGTTATCGATATTGAGACAGACCCCGCCGAGAATGTTCGCACCACCGTAAGCGCCGACGCCTTCATTATGGAAGACGGCGAGACGCTTTACGTGGCGTTTATTGCTTCTGACCCCGATGTTTCGCAGATACGCGCATTTTACAGCGACAGAGACTTGCTGTGGGACGACGACTTTATTGGCATCGTACTCGACACCTTTAACGACGAGCGCCGCGCCTATGAGTTTTGGGTGAATCCCCTCGGCGTGCAGGCCGACAGCATTTACGACGATGTGAATCGCCGCGGCGATGAGTCTTGGAATGCGATCTGGGACAGCGCGGGCAGAATTACCACCGAAGGTTATGAAGTCGAGATGGCGATCCCACTCAAGCAGCTGCGCTTTTCGCCCTCGGATTCAAAACAAGTGTGGGGAGTCGATTTCGTCAGACAGTTCCCGCGCGATCGCGAAAACCGTATTTCAAACAATCCAATCGACCGCGATATTTTGTGCTACCTCTGCCAGATTCGAAAACTCGAAGGTCTCGCCGACCTGCAGGCCAGTCGTAATCTCGAGGTAATTCCTACGCTCACCACGACTTCGGTGCAGAATCGATCACGCAGTTTAGGCGCGTGGGAAAAGCCGGGGCTAGATCCTGATGCCGGTGTCGACGTGCGATGGGGGATCACACAAGATCTCTACCTCAACGCGACACTAAACCCAGATTTCTCGCAGGTTGAGGCCGACGCGCCGCAGCTCGATATCAACAACACCTTCAGCCTGTTTTTTCCTGAGCGCAGGACGTTCTTCCTCGACGGCGCAGATTACTTCGACACGTTTCAAAACCTCGTTTATACGCGCAACATTGCCGACCCCGACTATGGCCTGAAGCTCACAGGCAAGTCTGGCCGCCATACCTATGGCGTGCTCACCGCGAATGATCTGTCGACGAGCTTCATCATGCCGCGCAGCCTCGGATCCAATGTCACGACGCTCACCTTGCCAAACGAAGACTCAGGGTCACGGGCAGTCGAGAGCGATATCAGCATCGCGCGCTATCGTCTCGACCTATTTGATAACTCGACTATCGGCGCAGTCTTTACCGACCGCCGCGCCGACGCCCTTGGCTACAGCAACAGCGTGGCGAGCATCGACGCCGTTTTGCGTCCGACCAACAGCGACACCGTGAGCATTCAGGGCGTTTACTCGCGCTCTAAAAATCCTATTCAATTGCGCGAGCGCTTCGGTCAGGCTAACGAGACATCGGGCAATAGCCTACGTGTGCAATACAATCACATCGACGCCGAATGGGATTGGCGCATCGGCTATGATGATATCGGTAAAGACTTTCGCGCAGACCTAGGCTTTGTTAACCGCGTCGACTATAAGTATTTCGTGACCACCGTGGGCCGCACGTGGCGCGCCGACGGCGATAGCTTTTTTAGCCGCATTCGCCTCGCCGCAGACTACGACCGAACCGAAGACCAATCGGGCAAAGAGCTCGAAGAGGAACTCGAGTTTTTTCTTAATATGAACGGTCCGGCACAGTCCTATCTCAACGCACTCGTAGGCGGCAGCAAAACCTACTGGAACGGCAAAACCTTTGACGAACAATACAATCAACTTTCGATGGGGTTTTCGCCCACGGCGAACCTCGGCATTGGCGCGACGCTGCGCATCGAAGATGTAGTCGACTTTGCTAACACAAGGCTGGGCCGGTCTAATCGCTTAGGTCCGTTTATCAGACTTCAGTTTGGCCGGCATTTGCAGTTTAACCTTAGCCACACTCTCCAGCATTTCGACGTCGATGGCGGTCGGCTCTTTACGGCTAACCTGTCAGACCTGCGCACAACATACCAATTTACTGCGAAAAGTTTTTTGCGTTTCACACTCCAATACAACGATCGCGAACGCGATCAGTCGCTCTATCTCAGTTCGGTGCAGCGCCGCAGCAAAGACCTCACCGCGCAGCTGCTCTACAGCTACCGCTTTACTGCGGCGACACGTTTTTTCATCGGCTACTCGGATGCGAGTTTTCAAGACGACCGTTTCGATTCGATCGAACCTATCAACCGCAGTTTCTTCGCGAAATTCACCTACGCTTGGCAGCCTTAGAATTCTGCAAAGACAGCACTGCTTTTCGCGACAGCGCTCGAAGAGTGCGCGATAATACGTTTTTAAATTGGTCGCCTAAAAAGAATCCTCGTTAGGCTAGTACTTACCTATCTACACTAGTCTGTTTTACTAAAAAGTTGAGCCTCGCTATGACTAACCGCACCTCCCTCTACCAAAACCACCTCGACGCCGGCGCCAAGATGGTCGATTTCTCTGGCTGGGAGATGCCGATTAATTACGGCTCGCAGATCGAGGAGCATACGCAGGTGCGCACTGCCGCGGGCGTTTTCGATGTCTCGCATATGACAGTAGTTGATGTGTCGGGCGTAGACGCCGAGGCGTATTTGCAGCACCTGCTCGCTAATGACGTCGCGCGCCTCGACGAGATTGGTCGCGCGCTTTACAGCGGCATGCTCAACGAAGACGGCGGCGTGATTGATGACCTCATCGTCTACCGCATGACCTTTGGCTATCGCGTTGTCGTGAACTGCGCAACTCGCGTCAAAGACCTGCGCTGGATGGCGATGCAGACAACCGGCTACGCTGTCTCTGTCGAAGAGCGCCCCGGCTTGGGCATACTCGCGATTCACGGCCCCGAATCAATCGAGCGCGTTTGTGCGATTCTTAAAGACTGTGGCCGAGATAGCGAGGCAGAGGCGGCGGCCATTCGGGCACTGGGTAATTTCCGCGGTGTCGAACTTAGCGATTGGTTTGTTGCACGCACAGGCTACACGGGTGAAAAAGGCTTAGAGGTTATTCTGCCAATCGAGCAAGCGCCGCAGCTCTGGGACGCCCTGCTCGCCGGTGGCGTAAAGCCAATCGGACTCGGCGCCCGCGACACGCTGCGCCTCGAGGCTGGCATGAATCTCTATGGTCACGACATGGACGAAACTGTCTCGCCTTTGTCCGCCAACATGGGCTTTTCGATAGCGTGGGAGCCCACAAAGCGTGACTTCGTGGGGCGTCCGGCGCTCATCGCTCAGCGCGCCGAACAGGAAGAAGGCAGACTGCCTATTCTGACCGGCGTCGTGCTCGAAGAACGCGGCGTGCTGCGCGAGGGCCAAATTCTTGCCTGTAAAGACGCAGACGGAAATGATATCGGACAAGGGGTTGTCACAAGCGGCACTTTTTCGCCGACACTGAAGCATTCGATCGCGCTTGTGCGCGTACCAACCCATACAGCAAGTTGTGAAGTGGATTTGCGCGGCAAAGCGACACCGGTGCGCATGGTGAAGCCCAATTTCGTGCGCTTCGGCAAAAAGGTATTCGAATAACGGACAACATTAGTCGAGTCGCGAAACCACCAACACGGCAAGCCTCAGACAAAATGACTTAACGCGCACTTTTTACGCGACCTGCAGCTGGGTTATCCGGTAAAATGCGCGCAATTTTTACGCTTTCGATAATTCAGAACAGTCCGAGCTGGCACTGCCCCAACGGACGACACGCGAGGAACACAACGTGAGCACTATTCCAGACAATTGTAAGTTCGCCACCTCCCATGAATGGGTTCGCATCGACGAAGACGGCATCGCAACCGTTGGCATCAGCGACCACGCGCAGGACGCACTTGGTGATATCGTTTTTGTTGACCTGCCCGAGGTCGGTGCGACTATTCACGCCAAAGACGAAGTCGCCGTGGTCGAATCTGTTAAAGCTGCGTCGGACGTATACAGTCCTGTCTCAGGCGAGATCGTCGCCATCAATGAAGAACTGCTCGATGCGCCCGAAACGGTTAATTCGGTGCCTTACGATGGCGGCTGGTTTTTCAAGATCCGCCTCGAAGACACAGCAGAGTTAGACGAGCTGCTCGACGCAGAGGCTTATGCCGAGCATTGCGAAGGCGAGTAGCCTGCAAAAGAGCAACACAGATCGTATTCAACTGAGGCCGAAGCGGGTGCAACCGCTCGGCCTCGCTCATTTCTGATAGCTGTCTCTTATACACATCTGACGCTGCCGACGATATGCAGTGTG
>OJFL01000851.1_pt1 | contig 13710 bp, 12 predicted proteins | sample 1594131 | NCBI WGS metagenome assembly OJFL01 (sample SAMN05416782, study PRJEB24817) | seawater metagenome | isolation source: Sea water | place: Canada:Atlantic | collected 2013-07 | reverse complement strand
CTGCCTGTCTCGTGGGCTCGGAGATGTGTATAAGAGACAGGCATAACAACCGCGCAGGTTGATGCCGACAATGTCCCTGAGCTTGTCACTCTGTTAAAGCAGGTCAAACCGACTCTCGTCATCAATGTTGCGCTGCCTTATCAGGATCTGACGATAATGGATGCCTGTCTCGAGGCGGGGGTGAACTATTTGGACACGGCCAACTACGAGCCTCTCGATACAGCGAAATTCGAATACAGCTGGCAATGGGCTTATCACGAAAAGTTTGAGAAGGCTGGTTTGATGGCCTTACTCGGTAGCGGCTTCGATCCGGGTGCGACGAATGTATTCACCGCCTATCTGCAAAAGCACTGTTTTGATGAGATCCACACGCTAGACATCATCGACGTAAACGGTGGCGATCACGGCTACGCGTTCGCAACTAATTTCAATCCCGAGATCAATATTCGCGAGATTACAGCCGAATGCCGGCACTGGGAAAACGGCGAGTTCGTTGCCACCCCTGCGATGTCCGAGAAGCGCTCGTTTACCTGTCCCGAAGGTGTTGGTACCTATAATGTCTACCGCATGTATCACGAAGAGCTCGAGTCGCTTACCAAGCATATTCCCACGCTGAAAAAAGCGCAGTTCTGGATGAGCTTCGGTGACAACTACCTCAAGTATCTCGACGTATTGGTTAACGTGGGTATGACGGGTATCGAGCCAGTCGATTTCGGTGGACAGAAAATAGTGCCGGTGCAGTTTCTGAAGGCATTGCTGCCTGATCCGTCGACTCTAGGCCCGCGCACCAAAGGCAAGACTTGCATAGGGTGTCTCGCGACAGGCATCAAAGACGGCGAGCAAAAAACAGTGTATCTCTACAACATCTGTGATCATCAGGTTTGCTACGAAGAAGTGTTGTCGCAGGCTATTTCCTACACGACCGGCGTGCCGGCGATGATAGGCGCAAAGATGATCCTCGAAGACAAATGGCGAAAACCGGGCGTCTGGAATATGGAACAGATGGACCCCGACCCCTTCATGGCTGATATGAACAGCTATGGTTTGCCATGGAGGCTGATTGAGGCCCCCGACTTCGAGTTGACTTAAGACATGACCGAGTACATTCACCCTGCATCCGATAGTTTTCTGACCTTTGACCCCAGCCGAGTTCCCTCTCCCTGTTTCGTTGTTGACGAGGCCGCAGTCGAGCGCAACTTGCAGATTCTCGCCGATTTTCAGGAGCGCTCTGGTGCGAAGGTGCTACTCGCGCTGAAAGCTTTTGGCATGTATTCCTTAGGCCCGCTGTTTAACAAATACCTCGCGGGCACCTGTGCGAGTGGATTAGCAGAAGCGAGACTGGGGCGGGAGGAATTTGGCGGCGAGGTCCATGTGTTTTCTGCCGCCTATAAAGAGTCAGATCTCAGCGAGATAATGAAAATCGCCGATCATGTGATTCTCAATTCACTGGGTCAATGGGATAGATTTAAGGAGCTAGCAGAGTCGGCAATGAGTGCTCGGCCTGAACTGCAAATCGGTCTGCGCATTAACCCCGAACATTCCGAAGGCGCGCTACCGATTTACGATCCGTGCACAGCGGGTTCGCGCCTTGGCGTTCCCCTCTCTCAATTAGTTGATACAGATCTGTCGATGTTCAGCGGCCTGCATTTTCATACGTTATGCCAGCAGGGCTATGCACCGCTTGATCGGACGCTCGCTAAAATAGAGAGTGAGTTTGGCGATCGTCTCTCTCAGTTCGAATGGCTTAACTTCGGTGGCGGCCATCTCTTAGCGCATCCCGACTACGATATCGAAGCACTTATCGTGCGGATTAAAGACTTCTCGGAGAAATACGGCCTGCAGATTTACCTTGAGCCCGGCGAGGGTATCGTCAATAAGACAGGGGTCATGGTCGCAGAAATTCTCGACACCATGACGAATGTGACAGACATCGCGATAATCGATTGCTCCGCGACGTGCCATATGCCTGATATTCTCGAGATGCCCTATAGAGCGAATATTTTTAATTCGGGTCAGCCCGGTGATTACGAGCATACCTACAGACTCGGAGGCCTTAGCTGTCTCGCGGGCGACGTGGTCGGCGACTACAGCTTTGAAAAACCGCTTAAAGTCGGCGATAGAATTATTTTCGATGACATGGCGCATTACACGATGGTTAAGACGTCGACCTTTAACGGTGTGCAACTTCCGTCTATCGCAATCTGGAACTCTCAGTCCGATGAGGTAAGGGTGGTCAAAGGTTTCACCTACGAAGACTTTCGAGATCGGTTGTCTTAGTCGTCTTTGCCTTGACATTAAGTCAGGCAAAAAGTGCGCGATAATGCTCACATTGCATTGAGTCAGGCTACAGAGTAGTAAAGCGTATTAATCATAGGGTATTAATCATAGGACAGAGAGATGGAAGAATTCGATCAGTTAGCCGCCCCGGATTACCCTGTGTTTTTGGGCTCGGAGTTCGAGCAACCGGCCGAGGTCGACGCGCTCTTTCAGGTCATTCCGATTCCTTATGAGGCATCCGTTTCTTATGGTGGCGGTACCGCCGATGGTCCTAAAACTATTCTCGAGGCAAGCTGGCAGCTAGAACAGTGGGACGGCAAAAGTATTCCAGGGCAGGAAGGGATTTTTACCCACGCGCCGATCGACTGCAGCGGCGAGCCAGCCGACGTGATCGAGGCGATCGCCCAAGTTACACGCCGCGTTATCGAGCGCGGTCAGATCCCAGTGGGTATAGGCGGCGAGCATACGGTCACCTACGGCCTGATCAAGGGGATGCTCGATGCGGGTGAGCGAGATTTTGGCGTAGTCCAGATCGACGCTCACGCTGATCTGCGCGATCGTTACGAAGACAACCCCTATAGCCATGCGTCGGTGATGAAGCGCATTGTCGATGAGGGTATCCCGCTTTTGCAGCTCGGGATTCGTGCCATTTGTGAAGAAGAAATGCAGACGCGTAAAGAGTTTGGTGTTGCCTACTGCGACGCCGAAGCGCTCGTTCCGACCAATGTGAGCAGCGTTCAATTACCCGAAGGATTTCCGAAGAGAATATTCTTCACCGTCGATGTCGACGGTCTAGATCCCTCAGTCTTTCCCTCAACAGGCACACCTGTGCCAGGTGGTTTGGGCTGGTATCAGTCGCTTGGACTTATCGAATCAGTTGCGAGTCAGGCAGAAATAATCGGCTTCGATCTCACTGAGTTCGCCCCCATCGAAGGCTTCCATGCCTATCAGTTTTCTGCCTCGGTGCTTCTTTATAAGATAATGGGGATAGTGCAGCGCAGTCGCTAATTGCCTAAGACGTTCTTTTCAGATTTTGCAGTTCGCTTCGCCGCCTTTTTTTCTTTTGGCGTGAGGAGGGCTTTCTTTTTAGTTTCTTTAGTACTGCTTTTTTCTTTACTCATAATTATTAGTCCTTTTTAGATAGAGTTATTAACTGGCAAGGTTGATGCATTCCAATTTAGTCGGCTCAAGCATTGCTTTGTCGTGAATGTCGATAATCCAAATAGAGGAAGGTGGTCATAATTATCGTTGCGAGCACTGAGGTGACGATAAGGATAAGGATAAAGTCTTGCCAGCCCCCCTCTTTATTTGCCACAGCACCGCCGATGAAATCAAAACTCATCGCACCAAAGTAGGCAATAGCATCTATTAGTCCCACAAGCAGGCCGCAGTGTCTACCACCGAAGCTTATTGAGAAAACACTCATAGGAATATAGTACGCAGGGGAGATTGCAAATCCGAACAAAAATATGAATAGAACGGTAAGCGTTAATTCTAGCGTTCCTGTAGAGCCCTGGTCGCCGAGTACTCTTAGTAATAGTAGGCTTGCTACGGCTAACGTTAAGCTAAGCCCGAGAGCATAAATTAGGCTTTTCTTGGTGAGTTTGTCGTATATGAATCCACCGCTAAAGACAGCGACTAAACAACCTAGCGAAAAAGTTGAGGAGGCGATTCCTGCGTAGGCGGGCGCTAAGTCATAAGTTTCGCTGAGGTAAATAGGAAGGAACACCTGAAATTCGAATAGAACGGCTAGTGCTGATACGCCAAGGCTTATTAACCAAAAACGGGGGCTTCTTATGAAATGGCCTATCGCCTCTCTAGTCTTCAACGTCTGCAGCGGATGAGGTGCGGATACCTCGTCATCTAAACTGGTCGGGTTATCTGCGTCTGCGGGTTGCACTGAATCGTGTAGGTCTTTCTTTGGTTCTTTCAGTGTTTTTATGAGCACTGCTGCGATAAGTAATGTCAGGATTCCAGCACTAAAGAACATGCCCCGCCAAGAGAATATTAGAAGCAGGCTGCTGGCCAATAGTGTAGTTGCTACGGAGCTTATCCTAGAGCTTGTGGCGATGAATCCCCATATTCGCCCATGACGATTCTCCGAAAAGCTCGCTCTAATTATATTAGCGATCGAGGGCCAGCCAGCCGCTTTTGCAAAAACTGTTAAAAAGTAGAGAACAAAGAAAGCAGAGTTGGTAGATAGAGTGCCAAAGATGAATGTGGCGATTGCAGCAAAAAATATTGCTGAGATAAATATTTTACTACCACCAATTTTATCTGCTAGCGCTCCAGTTGTGACCTTCCCCATTAGATTGCCAGCAGTGCCCCATCCTAGAATTGCGCCGAACGTGGCGGTGTCGATATTAAGCGTTGGGTCTGCGAGCATGGCTGGCCCAGCTACGCCCACCACCGTCCTGCATAACATTAATAGTCCGTATCCAAAGCAAATGCTAAGAATTAATCTAGTCGCAACGATTGGATTATCCGATTGTTTATTGTTCATTTTTTTCCAAAAAAGGAGTTGATTAGAGGACGACTATTTCTTCTCGAAAATTCAGATCTCCTCCCTTTATTTCAGAGCGAATGATATGGATTTTCATTGTTTCGGTTCCGAAATCGCTATAGTAAATAAACATATTGGTATCGTTGGGCGTGTTGGCGCTGGAGAGCGAGCCATTTTTGTACTGTACAAATGAATGGCCGTGGTACAAATCTGTCGATTTCATAATCGATAGCTGATGAGTGTGACCGCAAAACACATGATTGATTTTGTGTTCGCGTACGAATTCGATAACTATTTTAGAATTGAAGAGAGGGTCTGAATCTGTGTCCAAGATGGAATGATGATTGAGTAGCACTATTCTGTCATATACCTCAGAACGAATTCTTTCTGACACAGCCTTTAGTATTTCTTTGTCTACAAACCCTGTGTCTTTATAGAGCTCATTCGAATCAAGGCATACCAATAAAATAGCTTCTGAGTTAACTGTAATTTTTTTAAGGAAGTTGATATCTGTAAAATGATCACTTATGCCTGTGGTGTGGCTATCTAGGTAAAGGTGGTGCTTTCGGCAATTGTCGCGATTAAGCGGACGGATTACTTCGACATCATCAATATACTGGCGGAAATAGTCAGCACTGCGCATATTGCGCTTATCGTGATTTCCCGGTATCGAGATGACATTTGTGCAATCTATTCCCTGAAGAAATTGGCCAGCTTCCTCGAACTCATTTTCTAACGCATCTGTCGTGCTATCTCCGGTATTAAGAACAATATCCACATCGTAGCTGTTAATTTTCTCTAATAATTTCTTATTGTTCCCTAGCCAGTGGCGAGGTCCGAAGTGCATGTCGGAGAGATGAAGTAGGTTCATGTGAATCTTTGCCATAGCCGAGAGGAGGGCCATCCTAACCTTTCCCAAGCAATTGAACGAGTGCTTCAATAAGAGATTAGGAATTCTCTTTGATCGTGCTCAGGTGCTTGGAGCACAGTCGCTCTTACTCCTCTATAATCGGTTCCATCGTGCGTCTATACATATTATTCTCTGCCCGCAGCTAATTAATCCCGAAAATAAAGGGAGTGCACGACTGCTGCTGTCTTCTCTAATAAATGCACATGCTTAGGAGTACGCCTTGAATAATTCTTTCCAGTATCCTAAACCACGACTCCTTTCCATCGTCATGGGCCTCATAGGGGTGCTTTTGCTGTGGATGGGCGTCTTGCTCGTAACAGCCGGTGGCTCGCTCTATTACGCCTTTGCGGGTGTCGTGCTTGTCGCCACTGGAGTGCTTCTGTTTCGCGGCGACAGCCGTGGCGCATCGCTTTACGGCGCGTTCTTGTTGTTCACCTATTTATGGGCGCTTTATGAATCGGGCTTAGATGCATGGGCTCTCATGCCGCGTGTCGCCATGTTCAGCGTGTTGGGCCTGTGGTTTTTATTGCCAAGGGTGCGCAGAGGGCTATTGCAGGCCGAGCCTGCGCCTTTGTTTTCGCTACGGGCAACTCAGGCCGCAGTAGCCAGTTTAGCCGTGCTAGGTGTTGCGCTGCTTTTCAGCGGCGGCTACGAGGTCGGTACGCCGACGGCGCTGGGCACAGGCACTGTAAACAATGCAACGGGCGACTGGGCTAATTACGGCTCCTCTAAGTCTGGCACGCGGTATGCGGCAAGCGCGCAGATCAATCTGGAGAATATCGGCCAGTTAGAGCGCTCTTGGGAAATTCGCACCGGTGTGCCTGGCGCGTTCAAAGGCACGCCGATTCAGATCGATGATGGCCTCTTCTTATGCACCGGCCAAAACATTATCTTGGCGCTAGATCCGGACACAGGCGAAGAGCGCTGGCGGTTCGATCCTGACTTACAGTCGCCGAAAATTGGCTTCTGGGATACCTGCCGCGGCGTGACTTATTACGAAAGCCCCGAGGCGGATCCCGAGACCGAGTGTGCAGAACGCATTCTTACGGCAACTACCGATGCGCGATTAATTGCTGTCGATAAGAATACGGGCATTCCGTGCAGTGACTTTGGCGTTGATGGCCAGATCAGCCTCCTAGCCGGCATGGGAGAGGTGATTCCGGGCTTTTATTTCGTGACCTCTCCGCCGACTATCTCAAACGATGTGTTGGTGCTGGGCGGCTGGGTGCTCGATAACCAAATGACCGAGGAGCCCTCGGGTGTCGTGCGCGGATTTAATCCTCAGACCGGTGAACTGGTGTGGGCTTGGGACATGGGGCGCGAAGATCGAACCGGCCTACCCGAGCCTGGCGAAAATTACACGCGCGGCACGCCAAACGTGTGGAGTCTAACAAGTGCCGACGAAGAGCTCGGGCTGATCTATGTGCCGACAGGCAATGGCACGCCAGACTATTTTGGCGGCCACCGCACCGAAGCGATGGACAAATACGCAAGTTCAATCGTGGCGCTGGACGCGCGCACGGGTCGCGTTCGTTGGAGCTTTCAAACCACGCATCATGACATCTGGGACTATGACGTGCCGTCGCAGCCGACGCTTGTCGACATTCCTGTCGACGGGGTAATTCGCAAAGCGGTAGTCGTGCCTACTAAGCGTGCGGAGCTTTTCCTGCTCGACAGAGAGACCGGCGAGCCGCTCGCCGAAGTCGCAGAACTGCCTACGCCACAAACTGACATTCCTGAAGATTTCACGAGCCCAACGCAGCCGTTCTCGGTGGGTATGCCGTCGTTCGCTAAGCGTCTTACCGAGGCGGACATGTGGGGCATTACGCCATTCGATCAGGCTGCCTGCAGACTCCAGTTTAAGCGCATGCGTTATGAAGGCCCATTAACGCCGCCCACTACAGGCTATGGTTCGCTTTACTACCCAGGCGTTGCTGGTGGCATGAACTGGGGGAGTGTGGCGGTCGATGAGGTGAATAACCTCATGGTGGTTAACACCATGAACAATCCGTCGGTTGTGCGCCTAATTCCTAGAGACGACGTAAAGGAGAACGAAGTATTCGGTATCGGCGGTGGGCAGGCGGGTACCCCTTACGCGGTCTACTCTTTCTTCTTCCTCTCGCCAATCTTCGCGCCCTGCATCGAGCCGCCCTACGGCGAGATGGCGGTAGTCGACCTCGCCTCAAAAGAGCTTCTATGGCGACGACCATTAGGTACAGCGAAAGAGCAGGGGCCTTTGGGCATTCCTAGCCGTCTGCCTCTGCCTATGGGCATGTTCTACAACGCAGGCTCGATCGTTACCGGCGGCGGTGTCATCTTTAATGCGGGCGTCGTTGACAGCACCGCGCGTGCGATTGATGTGTTAACCGGTGAAGAGGTGTGGACCGACAGTCTGCCAGGTTCGTCTACGGGCACTCCCATGAGCTATGTGAGCCCAACTACTGGTAAGCAATATGTCATCGTTACCGTCGCAGATGGCGGCGGTGCGCTGCAGCTTGAAAATGCCGTTGATGAGGATGCCGAAGCAGGTGACGTGCCGGGTGGGTATGTGATTGCTTACAGTTTGAAGGATTAACGCGGCGCGGTAACCCTATCTAAAAATATTGGTCCATAACCTCGTGAGTTTTCCATTCAGCTTAAGAAATGGAAAACTCACGAGGGAGACTTGCTACTGCGAAGAACACATTCTTACTGCAAGCCGTTTCGCTCAATCACCCGGGCTATAAGCACGTTTCGTATTTGCCACCACATCATCCCAGTGAAACCACGCCGGTTTGAAGCGCCTTTCCGACAGGAGTATTGCCTGATCAAAAAAGTGCGGTGATTCTGGATTGTGGCTTTGCCCGTAGTGTAAGTAGCTCGCGGCCCTCACTCCATCGGGATGGAACTCGTACACCGCCTTATACGACGACCCCGTAGTTGCATACTCAAATTGCCGATTCGGGTCGTCCGTCGGCGCGGTATGGTAAATAGTAAAAGCGACGCCGAGGGGGCCGCGCACGCCTGCCACTCCCAGGCTCGGCTCGCGATCATCGAACGGAACGCTGCTGGTGCTGCCATAAGGCGCGTGCCGCTGAAGCCGATGAACGTCGCCGTAGGCGACCTGCCAAGTGCCGTAACGCTCTTCAAGCGTCTGTGCTGCGCGAGCAAGCGCACGGAATCGCGCAGGGATGTCTGCCACGAATTCCTCTTTCAAGGTTTCAACCGGATAGCCCCTGCCATAAAGCGCCTCATACCACGCCACTGCGAGTGTTGTTTGCGTCGATTTAAGTGCGCTGCGGTAATCCCAATCGAGGAGGTGGTCGAGAAAGGGTCTTACTTCGCTGGCGAGCGTGGGGTGAGTCTGTTCCAACGATTCGAAGCGGCGTTGATAGCGGGGTAGTTCCGTCATCGGCCAGTAAAGCGTGGTGTCATAGGCCAGCTCTTGAAACTTTTCGAACGTCATATCCTTGGCCTGACGCAGCAGCCAACGAGACATTTGCGCGCGGCGTTTGTCGTCCGTGGCATCTTCCACCATGTAAGCTGGGAAATCTAACATCGAAGGATTGCCATCGTCGGTTGTGGTGAAGGGGGTTGAATTGGTGTTTTGCATGAAGCCCGACGCTGGGTTAAAGACCTGCGGCAGTTCCTCAATAGGATGGAAATCGCCCCACTCAAGTTCAGGATCGGAACCGTCTACGGGTTTTGTCCAATCAACACCGGTCTTACGCTTGGCGACCGTGCCATTGTAGAGATAGAAGATATTCCCGTCGGCATCGGCATACATTGTGTTGAACGTCTGCAGCTGAAGGCTGGATGCAGCGGCGTACCACTCGTTAAAATTCGACGCGCGCGATTGGGCAAGGGACTGCACCATACGGGATCCGTCGTAAAGTCGCGGTACTTTTATGGCAAGAAAATGCGTTTCGTCTTCTTGCCTAGTTATCGGGCCATGATGGCTCTTGCGCAGCTCATAGCGCCGTGGCTGGGCTTCACCCTCCACAGCAAGCTCAATCTCCCAAGTCTCAGCGCGCCGCCAATCGCCGTCATAACGATACAGGTCAGAATCGCTTGGGTGATCGAAGGTCAGTCGATACACGTCTGAGATATCCGCTTCGTTGACAGTATAGGCCCAGCCAAGATGGTTGTTAAAGCCGGCAGTTGGGAAGGGCGCACCGGGATACATTGCGCCAGAAAAATCCCAACCAGAATCGCTCTTCACGTGCATTTCGGTGAACATGCCTGAGCCATACCAAGGTTGATGCGGGTTGATGAACAGCATTGCGGTGCCGTTGCGCGTGCGGTCGGGCCCAATGGCCCATTGATTCGAACCGAGGGAAGCGAGTTCCTCGGCCTCTAATAGCGCCACCTCGCGGGACGGCGCGTGTGCCGCACCCAACAAGCGCGGCAATATCATAAAGCGCTCAAAAGCTAATACGTGCCACGGCTCCATTCGAGTAATGAGACGCGGCGTGACATCAGGATTGCGCTCGAGGAAAAAGTTATAACCCTCGGCAAACGCGCGGGCAAGGGTTTGAATTTCTAACGGGAGCGAGGTGAAATCGCGCTGCGAACTTTCGACGATCTCAAAAAGCGCGACGTCGAGATCACTTTCAACTCCAGACTCACCCATTACTTCGGCGTAGCGTCCAAGGGCCTTTATGTAGGTGTCTTCAAGCTGCCAAAAGTGGTCTTCACTCTGAGCCCAGGCGGAGCCGAACATAACGGCAGCATCTGATTCTCCGCGGATATGCGGCACACCCCATTGATCACGGTGAATAACAACCTGATTCGCTAGCGATGAGGCATAGGCTGGGCCGGCTAAGCTGAAAAGGATTATCAGCCTGCTAAGGGACTCGATGATTTGACGTAATCGCATTGGGTGGACGCCTCTGAAGTAAGTAGATTAAAGGTATCTCTAGACTGGCAGGTTGTCTATGAAGGTTTCCCCTTGCAATGTCGCGGCTGACGATGGGTGGGCCTGCTTAGGCCTCGCTAGGTTGCCTCTTCTGAAATGTTTGGAAGGCAAACTTGATGGCCAAGTACAGCAGCAAACCGCCTGGTCCAAACAGTAGCGTGGCAAACAAACACGGTATGACGGCAAGGTGATGAATGCCCGTTTGCTGAGCATCTTTCACCTCCCAGGCACCGACGAACAAATCAAAAGCCAAGTAGTGAATCCATCCGGCGAGTAAAAGCTCAGGGACAGAAAAAAGTAAGGTGACGCCTGCAAGTGAGCCGAAGCCTGCGCCTTCTGGTGCTGAGCGAAAATTGCTGGTCATCAACCAAACATAAACAGCGCCGATGATAATAGGCGCAATGACGGGTGCGGCCCAATCCCGAGTCACGCGCCAGCGGGGCGCTAATAGCAGACCAAGCCAGCCGACCATTGATAGGCTGCCGCAAAGGCTAAATAGCTGTTCTAGTGTCATGCAGTGCTCCTAGTCGTTATCTTTACAGCGGTAAGTTTAAAGTGTCTCTTCCGAACTCATCTGAATAAGCTGCAAGCTTATTAGGGGCGCCCTATGCGCCGAGCGCTCTACTGTCAGTCCATCAGTACCCCTCTAACGTCCAACCACTCCTTGATCAGCAGGGAGACTGCGATAAACGCCGTGTTCTGACATCGGAGATTCACCCTCGCGCAGGCCGTCGATTGTATGGTTGCCGGCGTTATGGCGATCCCATTGTGTACACTGCACCGATGAGTATGATTTGACGAATGTCGCTCTTAATCAGAAAAACTTCGAAATACTACAGCTAGGTGCCAGAATTAGAGAGTGTTCCTAAGTCCCAAAATACCAGGAGAAGCGCCAAGTATTTTGGTCATAATCCGTGAATTTTACGTTTTTTTTGGCTGGTTGTTAGCGTGTTAAATCTTCCCGTTATGGCTCTCCGTTTCACCTCGTCAAAAGAACTGGAAAAAAGCCTATTAACATATTACCTTTAATGCTTGAAAAAAAGTGATAAACCCCGATTTACTGCCAAAGCAAATACTTCATGAGCAGCTATTTCAGTGATAACAGCCGATTCCTTCGTGTCAGAAGCAGCAATATAATGATCTAGAGATTGGCCTGTAAGGAAATAACATGTTAAACCGACCTGCTAGCGATAAATTGCAGAACTTAAATATCGTCAGGGAAATTAAAGATGCGCTGTCCAAAATGAGCAAATGCTATGGACGACGTCAAGATAGATACGCTTAATGGTACGGTAGTAATTGATAAATGTGGAAGCTGTGCTGGCCTGTGGTTTGATCATGGTGAGGAAATACAGCTCAAAGATGATTGGATGTCTGATTTTGTCGATAGTGGGGATTCCGAAATTGGCAAAAATTCGATGCTGTTCGTGATATCAACTGTCCGCGATGTGAAGATAAGATGACACTTAAGCAGGATGAAAAGCAGAAGCAAATCCAATATGAGGTCTGCGCTGAGCACGGGATCTTTATAGATGCCGGCGAATTTTCAGATTTTAAGCACGAAACGGCGATGGACTTATTTCGAGGCCAAGTTTCCTCGTTAGGTTTTAAGAAATAGTGATAGGATTTTATTGAGTTCTATTACTAGATAGAATCTTTAAGCTGAACATAGTTTATATGTGATTTAAGAAGGGTGGCGCCATAACTGGCTGATGGAGAATCAGCGTTAAGACACTTTTTTAAGACAACATATTTTCATAATTTCAGGTTGAGGTAGTCGAAATTTTTTAGAAGGGATAGGTAGATGAGATTAAGCAGTAATTTGGGGTTACTTGCTATTATTATGGCGAGCTTCGCGACTCAAGTTTTTTCAGCTTCGGATACGCTAAAATTGAGTTGGCTTTTACAAAATCCATTCATTAGTACCGATTTCTCTGCGCAAGAAAAAGTGACCGTGTTGGAAGGAGAGCTAATAAGGTTTTACAACGAGTTTAATCTTGATGAAAATTTTGATGTAACTTGTGCAAAAACAACCAGCAATGGTTCTTATTTTTTTACTTATTGCCAGCCACTCTTTATCGAGAACGCTATCAAGAAAAATAGAAAAGAATGGAGAGATGGCAATGGCAACTTGGAAAAATCGGCAGAGATATATAAGTATTTTGACGTAGAAATGCGAGAATTAGACAGCATATTTTCAACTTTATTAGAAAGTAATGGGAAAGCAAGAACGCTCAATGAAGAAATTTATCAAATTAGAAATCATTCCCAGAATTTGTCTGGGGTATAGAGGAGATTATCAGCATGTATTCAAAAAAAATATCACCAGTTTTATGTATCCTGTTGGCATCATTTTCTGTTTCAGCTATCGCCGAAATGCCTTTAGTTAATCCATTAGACGCCGGCTATGATGCTGAAAAATTGTCTGGAGCTGATGACGAGCTAAAAGCTCTCTATTATGATGGGCTTATTCCTAATTATGTTGTCGCGGCTGCTAAGGATGGTGAAATATTCTATTCTGCTGCTCTGGGTACGATGCGGATTGGCTCTGAAGCTAACGTAGATATTGACACCCGATATCAAATCGCTTCGATGACAAAGCCATTAGTTAGCGTGGTAGTTTTTAAGTTAATAGAAGAGGGTCGGTTAGCGCTCGATCATGAGATTTCAGAATACTTGCCGGCGTTCGCTGACATGTTTGTCGCGCCTGGGGGAAGTCTTGAAAACTTAGAAGAGGCGAAAAGGGGTATAACAATACTTGATCTAATCACTCATACTTCAGGTCTGTCTTATGGTACGGCAGTTACGGGTACAGGTGATGTTGCTCAACTTTATGACGAGCTAAGTCCTACTTCAAATTGTAATAGCGCAGAAGAAAATATGGATGTGCTATCACAGATACCGCTTGTCGCTCAACCGGGAACCGAATGGAATTACTCCGTTGGACTTGACGTTCTGGGAGCAATTATTCAAGTAGTAACTGGGCAAACTCTCTTTGAAAACATAGATGAAATAATTTTACAACCATTAGGTATGACGCGTTCTTCCTTTCAGTATTCACAAGAAGTCGCAGACAAAGAAGTCGCAGCTATGGGTTACTCACCTGTCTCTTATACACATCTC
>OJFL01000850.1_pt1 | contig 13733 bp, 13 predicted proteins | sample 1594131 | NCBI WGS metagenome assembly OJFL01 (sample SAMN05416782, study PRJEB24817) | seawater metagenome | isolation source: Sea water | place: Canada:Atlantic | collected 2013-07 | reverse complement strand
TACACACTGCATATCGTCGGCAGCGTCAGATGTGTATAAGAGACAGGCTTTAGGCTGATAAGGCTGTAGCCCCGCCAGCGCTAATAGTCCTAGGGATTTTGTTTCTTTTCCTGTTGGCATGTGCCACATCTCCTACACTACGACATCCAATTTTTCCCAATTGACCGATATCTATATCAGACTCGACAACCTCAGGCAATCAATTGTGTCTATGTAATTATTATGCTGGTATCTCTTTTTACGATTAGCCAGCTTGGCTACCAGCAAACGCATTAGTGCGTTCTCCCACCAAAACAAGGCGCAAATATGAAGCCGAAATGAAAAAAATCAACCTATTTTTTATAAAATAATAGGGAGTGATTGATTTATCTCGATTTTTTGTTCATTAATCACGCAGCCCATCGCCAGTATTTTTACACCTGCACGAGCGGCTATCTTTACGCTTTCAGCGTAGTGCGGATCAATATGCTTGGCAATACTGACAGACTCTATGGCGGTATGCTGTACACAAAACAGCAACGAGGTGCTAATTCCCTCATCGGCTAAGCGTGCCAGTTCCAAACAATGCTTGGCGCCTCTCTGGGTTACAGCATCAGGAAAATATCCTCGTGGGCCATCGGCCAGAGTGACAGATTTGACCTCTACATATTCCACTTCGCTGTTTCCGGTAGTGTCGTTTCGAGTTATCGCAAAATCAAATCGACTATTTGCTGTAGGGGGTGTTACTTCTGCTTTCCAGCCTGATAAGTCAGAAAATTCCTCAATCACCTTGTTATTCAGAGCTTCTGCCACCAACTTATTAGCATTGTGGGTATTAATTCCGATAAAGTGGTCGTCGAATGTTTTCGCCACTTCCCAAGTATATTTTAATTTACGTTTCGGGTTATCAGACTCACTTAGAAAAACGGTATAACCTGGCTCAGCGCATCCTGTCATTCCCCCAGTGTTAGGGCAGTGGGCGGTGACAAGCTGGCCGTCCGCAAGCTCGACGTCTGCAAGAAAACGTTTGTACCGTTTTATCAGCGTACCGCGTATAAGCGGTTGTGAAAAATTCATGATTCTCCTTACATTGAGAGAACAAAAGTGTTGTAAGCAATACCGGCTGGTAAGATTACTAACGAAAAAGCCGATTGCCCAGCATAATGAAAGCGAACAACAGTATATAAGGATTAAAACATAATGGCAGAATTTACCGTTAGTCTTTCTAAAACCTCAGCGAAAGCCGCATGGGGAGACAATGCAAAACTCTCTTTCGTAGAGTCGGGGGCAGTTATTCACCTTCCCGACGATGGCGTTAACGAGCGCACCATCCAACAAGCGGCAAGAAAATTAGATGGCTTGGGTTTACCTCATGTTGCGCTAACAGGCGAATGGAGCAAAGAGCAGCAGTGGGCATTTGCGCTAAGTTTCACACGAGCCAGAAACCCAGCCAGTATCTCTTGGGCAAACAACGACGATAAAGCGGCGTTAGAGCAAGAATATGCGGCACTATTGTTCACCAGACAATTGGTAAACGATACGCCTGAAGATTTGAGCCCGGAAACACTGGCCCAGCGCGCAGCCGACTGGCTTAAATCATTGGGTAAAGAAAACGTAAGCTACACCATGACAGTGGGAGAGGAACTCAAAGAGCAAGGCTGGGTAGGCATTTACAACGTCGGCCGCGGAAGCGAACGACCTCCTGCAATGTTAGTGCTTGACTATAACCCAACAGGTAACAGCGACGCCGCAGTCGATGCTGTTCTTGTTGGTAAAGGTATTACCTTTGACAGCGGCGGCTACAGCATAAAATCAAGTGAAGGCATGCTTGATATGAAATGTGATATGGGCGGTGCTGCCACGGTTACAGGGGCTTTAGGCCTAGCAATAACCCAAGGAATAGAAAAGCGAGTTCAGCTTATTCTGTGCTGCGCAGAGAACTTAATTAGCGGTCACGCATACAAGTTGGGGGATGTGCTTACTTATAAAAATGGCGTGACTGTTGAAGTGGTTAACACCGATGCAGAAGGACGCCTTGTGTTAGCCGATGGTCTTATGGCAGCGACAGACACCGGAGCACCACTGATTATCGATGCTGCAACACTGACAGGGGCGGCTATGGTAGCTTTAGGCTCAGATTATCACGCAGTTTTTTCAATGGACGACTCTGCCACACAGCAAATGATGGATGCTGCTAATGCAGAAAATGAGCGCTTCTGGCGCTTACCACTAGAACCATTCCACGCCGATCGCTGTCCGTCAGCATTTGCCGATACGGCCAACAGTCGCCCGATGAAAGGCGGCGGTGGTGGTGGGGCGTCTAATGCCGCAGGATTTTTGTCTCGCTTTGTGAAGCCAGAGGGGTGGATACACTTAGATTTGGCCGCGGCATACCACGGCGGTGCCACTGCTGAAATGCCAGTAGGTGCTACTGCGAAAGGAATACGCTCAATTGCACGGCTTTTACACAACTACAGTGCGTAGAGCATAGGTTTACCAAGTTAAAGACAAAGCAGTAAGGGAACGTGACAACTACGTTCCCTTTTCATTTGAAAAAGCTTGAATGTATCAGATGCCGCCTAATCGCTCTGCAAGAGTTTTGTAACGTTCAACATCGGCACTGTCAAAAAGCGGTTTACCATCGGTGTCCTTTTCTTTTGATATCAGAAGGCTCTCTCTTTCCAAACGTTCCACTCTTACATCTTGAACGCCGAGAAAAGCGGCAACTTCGTTCACTGTCATCAAGCTCATTGTTTCTATTCCGTATGCTGTTTTTATTGTGTATTTTCGCTGCTAGCTAAATTTTTAGCCATGGTTTATCTAGCATAGTCAGACTAGAAATAAATGCCTAATTTTTTATCTAAACTTGTTTCAGCATTTATCTGTTTATTGACAGGCCTTTCGCAATAACTTGTATGTAATACGATGTAAGGAGAGATAATTTTCATAAACAACTGCGGGGAGGCTAATTTTGCAGTTAAATCACATAAGCTATTTTTAAGCGCGCGCAGTTAGTTTACCATTGCAACGTTTAACCAAGGCTTGGCGCAATCTCAGCATCTTTAGAGCCTTTTTAGCTTCTTTAACTACCGGAGATAACTGGCATGGATACATGGTCTGCTGCTGTAATGCTTTTTCTGATCATGGATCCCTTGGGCAATTTGCCTGTGTTTATGTCGGTGTTGAAGTCTATAGAGCCTAAACGAAGACAGTTTATTTTGATCCGCGAGCTTCTATTCGCTCTGGGTATCTTATTCTTGTTTTTATTTAGTGGTCAGTCCGTTCTCAATTTCTTAAATGTGGAACAAGAAACCGTGAGCATTGCTGGTGGTATTATTCTGTTTCTCATTGCATTGAAAATGATTTTTCCTTCTTCGGGAAACCCAAGTGGTCTTGCGGTGGGCGAAGAACCGTTTCTCGTTCCTCTTGCCATTCCCATGATAGCTGGGCCCTCAACCCTTGCTGCGCTAATTCTGTTAGCAAATCAGTCGCCAGATCGCATGGTCGACTGGTCTATTGCGCTAGCAGCGTCTTGGTCTATTAGTGCTGTTATTCTGATGTTTTCGAACGTATTTCATAAAATATTGGGAGAGCGTGGTTTAGTTGCCATGGAGCGATTAATGGGTATGATCTTGGTTATGATTGCCATTCAGATGTTACTTGATGGTGTTACTAAATACTTTATTCATGCCGCTGGAGCACTTTAAATGGCAAAGCAAAAATTAAATACATTTGGTCGGGTGAGAGCATTAGAAGGCTTTAAAGCCATTGCTTTTGCTGCAGCGCTACTAGAGCGAATGCTACCAAACTATGCGCTATTTTGCGAGGTAACCGATTCTGGCGATGCCGCCGCGCTAAGAAATTGCCTTAACTTGGTTTGGGAAACGCTTAAGTCACCGAAAAGCAAATTCAATATTGCCGTTCAGCTTGAAAAGGTAGAGCTTGCTACACCAGACACGGAAGAGTTCGACAATTACGGTGTTTATCCTGCCATTGATGCAGCCATTGGGCTTGCCTCGTTATTAAACCTTGTTGCAGGTGACGACCCGCAAGGTGCGGTAGTGATTAGCAAACTATCTCAAGGTAGTGTTGAGGCATACTTACTTGCCACAGGGGAGGCCGATGACGACTCAGTGAAGGAGCACCCGTTAATGGCGTTTGAAGTAGAAGTGCAAAACGAAATGCTAGATTATATTGAGCAAGCAAAATCCTCAGCAAAAGCCGCCGATGAGATGCGAGCGCTCGCTCTTGAAGCTGGTATGTCCAATATTGGCCTTGATTTAAGCTAGGTCAGCACACGCTAGGCATTTTCTTGTTCTGGCGGGGTTGACTCGCCTACTTCAACAAGCATGTATACCAAAGAACCTGTTCGCTTCTCTTTAACCACATGCCAGTGGCCAGGAAGCGACAGTGACGTCAGTTCGGTTTCGTGCTCGATGTAAATCATGCTGCCTTTAGACACAATATTGGCGTTGATTATTTCACTGACTACAGGCTCTACCAAACCTTGATAAAACGGCGGGTCGATAAAAACAATATCGTACTGCGTGTCTGTAAGCTGTTTGATAACCTTCAAAGCATCGCCTTGATGGACCGATGCTACGTCTGAATTTGCTACGTTCAGTGTTTGTAGATTTTTACTCAACTGATCGCTGGCTTGCCTGTCGAGTTCTATGAAGTCACACCGTTTGGCATAGCGAGATAACGCTTCCAAACCTAAACCTCCCGACCCTGCAAAACAGTCTAAACACTGGGCATCGTTAACATAAGCCATCAACCAGTTGAACAAGGTTTCTTTGTTTCTGTCGGTAGTGGGCCTAAGTCCCTCGGCATCAAGTACCGGGAGTCGTTTTCCACGCCACTGGCCGCTAATAATGCGAATTAGCCCTCTCTTTTTCCTGTCAATTTTTGCAGGCTGACGTTTTTTTGTAGAAGATATGGCCCTAGATGGGCGAGAGGCTCGCTTCATAGTGACTGACAGTGGTATCATGCTGTTATAGATTAGACGGCAAGTGTAGCCGAATTTGTGCAGAATTTATAAGGATTTGTCCTAACAATGTCGAAACTTTTTGGCTGGTTCAGCAAGAACAAAAAAGCGGAAAAACAAAAAGAGCAGCAGGCGAAAGAGCACTCTGCAGAAGAAGCGGCAGTCTCGGCTGAAAAATCAGCTAGCGAAGAGACAGCCACAGCGCCGCAGCAAAAAGAGGAAGTACCCTCTTTATCGTCCGAGACGACAGATGGTAACGAAGCTATACGCGATACTATTGTCGACGCTGTTGAAAGCACTGTTGAAGACGCTAATAATAACGATAGTGCACTTACTGCCGCTCCAGAAAGTATCAGTGAATCTGATTTTGTCGAGGCAACCGCAGAGCCAACAGAAAACGATGACGCAGCAAAAAGTCAGGCACCGCTAGACTTTTCTTCTGCTGACGATGATGCGAGTGAAAGCATAAATCAAGCTGTAGATAGCGAGCAAAAACAAGCAGACAAGTCACAGGCGCAACCACTGTCCAGTAATCCCCGTCCTGTTGAAGAAGCTTCCACTGCCAGTGTTGAAGATGAGTTCACTGTTACAAATACCGGCGTTGAAAATACCGGCGCTGAAGATACCGTCGCCGAAGATACCGTCGCCGAAGAGCCACAGCCAGTAAAAGAAAAGAAATCTCTCTTTGCTCGACTAAAAGAAAGCCTATCGCGAACCAAAGAAAATATTGGTAGCGGTATTGTTAGTTTGTTTAAAGGCAAAGTCATTGATGATGAGCTGTATGAAGACTTAGAAACTCAACTGCTTGTTGCTGATGTAGGCATGGACACCACGCAAAAAATTATCAATCACCTTACCGAAAGTGCATCCCGAAAAGACTTGAAAGATGCCGAAGCACTGCTCGATATCCTAAAACAGCAAATGTCTGGAATGCTTGCTAACGTCAATGAGCCGTTAAATGACGTGTTACAGAAGCACAATGCCGAAGAGGGCCCATTTGTTATTTTGATGGTGGGCGTAAACGGTGTGGGTAAAACCACCACTATAGGCAAGTTAGCCAAGCAGTTTCAGCAACAGGGCAAGAAAGTCATGTTAGCAGCGGGCGACACCTTCCGTGCAGCTGCGGTAGAGCAATTGCAAGTATGGGGCGAGCGTAACAGTATTCCCGTTATTGCCCAGCATACAGGGGCAGATAGTGCGTCGGTTTTATACGATGCCCTTGAAGCCGCAAAATCCAGAGGCTCTGATATTCTTATTGCGGACACCGCAGGGCGTTTACAAAATAAAGATAACCTTATGGAAGAGCTGAAAAAAGTGGTTAGAGTAATGAAAAAGCTTAACCCTAACGCGCCACATGAAGTTATGTTAACGCTAGATGCCGGAACTGGCCAAAATGCAATCAGTCAGGCCAAGTTGTTCAACGAAGCTGTAGGCTTAACCGGTATAACGTTAACTAAGTTAGATGGCACAGCAAAAGGCGGCGTGATTTTCTCTGTAGCCGATCAATTCGGCATACCAATTCGATACATTGGTGTGGGCGAGGGAATTGACGACTTACGTCAGTTTGACGGTGAAGAGTTTATTGATGCCCTGTTTAGCGAGCTAGATACGCCAGCAAGTTAGGGTATTCAGGTTTTAGGATGTAAAAATGATAAAGTTTGAGCAGGTAAGCAAAACCTATCCCGGCGGCCAGCGGGCGCTCAGCAAAGTGAATTTTCACATTGCGCCTGGCGAAATGGCGTTTTTAACCGGTCATTCCGGGGCCGGTAAAAGTACCCTGCTTAAACTTATTAGTATTATGGAACGACCTACAGTGGGGCGTGTGCTCATTAATGGTCATGATCTCAACAAAATAAGCCGCCGGGATATCGCGTTTATACGCCGAGATATCGGGATGATATTTCAAAGCCATCAGCTGCTTATGGATAAAACCGTTGCCGACAATGTCGCTTTGCCACTGGTTATCGAAGGCTACACGCACAAAGAAATACGCAAGCGCGTAGATGCCGCTCTTGAAATGGTCGGGCTCAGAGACAAAAGCCGCAGCTTGCCCATCACGCTATCGGGCGGTGAGCAGCAGCGAGTGGGCATAGCGAGAGCCGTGGTGAACAAACCCCCTTTGCTACTCGCTGATGAACCTACAGGTAACCTCGATCCCAAACTGTCCATGGAAATAATCCGCTTGTTCGAAGACTTTAATCAGGCTGGGGTTTCCGTGCTTATTGCTACCCACGATCTGGGCTTAATTGCTCGTATGCGTTACCGCACATTAACGTTGAAAAACGGACAAATGATCACTGATGGTCTTACTGACGGTGATAGCGGGTATACATCACAGGGTGAACGCTCATGAGTATATTGTTTAAAGGTCGGGCTAAAGGGGCTTCTTCCTCAAAAGTCTCTGTTTTGCAGGGGTTTGTCATGTTCTTCGTGAGTCATGTCAGGCAAGCACTTTCGAGTTTAGGGGAGCTTTGGCGACAGCCAATAGCGTCACTAATGACTATTGGGGTTTTAGGGCTGAGTATTACTTTGCCGAGCACCCTTTATATCATGGTGAAAAATACAGAAAAAATTACCGCAGGCTGGGATCAGGCGTCTGAAATATCGCTTTTTTTAAAGCCAGATATCAGCGCTAACCGTTCACAGCAGTTAGTAGCGCGGCTTAACACATGGCAAGAGATTGAGAGCGTTGTCTATATTCCTGCCGATGATGCATTAAAAGAATTCCAGCACTTGTCGGGGCTCGGCGATGCTATTGCTTACTTAGAGAAGAACCCGCTGCCCGATGTGGTTTTGGTAACTCCCACTGAAAAGAGTGGTTCGCCAAGTGCCGCAAGAGCTTTACTAGATAAATTAAGGCAGCAAAGGGAAGTCGATATTGGCAAGCTAGATATCGAGTGGCTTGAGCGCTTATATGCGGTGATAGCCATTGCGAGCGATTTAGTTATGCTTATCGGTGTATTACTGTTTATTGCAGTGGTACTGATTATAGGGAACACCATTCGACTTAATATCCTCAACAAATATGACGAAATCGTTGTCATGAAGCTCGTTGGAGCAACAGATGCATTTATTCATCGACCTTTTCTCTATACCGGCTTTTGGTATGGGTTGCTTGGCGGCTTAATGGCATGGTTTGCAGTTATTATCATTCTGTGGTGGATGGACAGCAGTATTGCAACCTTTGCAGCAATGTATCAAAAAGAGTTCAACATTACAGGCCTCACAGGAAGCGCACTATTTACCATGTTAGGGCTCTCGGTATTATTAGGGCTGCTAGGTTCATTAATATCCGTACAGCGCCATGTTAGGCAGATAGAGCCTCAATAGCGAAGCGGTTCGAAGTAATAGTTAGCCCTGGGCACTGGCCGTTGGAAAATGGGTGGAAATGGCGCTTCGAATACCGTTCCCCCAAACAATTGCTTGGTTGTAAAGCATATGGAGTTGCTTCTGATCTATATCGAGCAGCTTGGCTTGTTTAATCACATTCATCCAAATTGCACTTTCAAATCCGCGCACTAGCGCAGAATAGTTATTGAGTTCAGTATTCTTACCTAACAATGCGTTGTTCACATCATCTGCTAAGGGCAGTTGTTTGACAATATCGCTCATAGATTGATCTAATAACCCCTCAAGTAGCGAAAACAGCCCGACTAAAAACGCGATGGGCGGATTATTCTTAAAGCCCCTTCGTTCGGCTAACAGGTCGAAGAACTTTGCTCGAACTAATGACATGTGGATGATTTCTAGCGGCTTGTCATCGGCAATATGCGTGAGGCTTAGCAGGGCAATAAATTTCTTTATTTCCACTTCGCCCATATAATTAAGTGCATGTTTTAGCGATGTAATTTTATAGCGCTTGTTAATAGTGGGATTATTGATAAATTTGAGTAGTAAAAAGCTTAACGTAGCATCCCGCTCAATAATTTGTGTCGTTCTATCGATATCAAAGTTAACTTTTCCACTTTCAGCCATTAGGTCCACAATATTCATTTTGGACGCGGGCAATTGCCTTAAGATTCGCGCTTCTGGCTGGCAGAAAAAATAGCCTTGGAAAAAGTCGAAGCCCAAGTCGATACATGTCGTGAAGTGATCTTGTGAGTCAACTTGTTCGGCAACTAACTTTTTATTCTCGTCATGATAACGAGGAATGTGTTTCTCTATGTTTTCAAGGCGGTTATCAAACCGAGCTTTTGAAACGTCTACCTTTACAATATCAATCAGTGGAAAAATATCGTGTTCGGCACCTATCATCATAGGATCGTCTATTGCCAGTTTGAAACCCATTTGCTTAATGTGCTGACAAGCTTCAAACAAGCCATTGCTTGTGTCAGCTGGGTTGGCAAGCTCTACGACAACAGAATCTGGATTGAGGTTGGTGGGAAATCGAGAAACAAGTGTATCGGTGGAAAATGTGATAAATGAGGTTTTCTCGCCGCTAATATCATCAAGACCAAGAGGGTGGAAGTTATCGGCTATAAACTTCGACTTTTCTTCTTGATGCTCGGGGTACGCCCCACCTTTTCCATCCCGGAAAAGTAACTCGTAGGCAAATACGCTTTTTTCTTTATCTAAAATAGGCTGACGAGCGATAAACGCGAACATATTTAATTCCTGATGATACACACAGCTTTTGTTGTGCTTTTTTTCGTGTATTGACTATTTATTTTTTTGCTACAGTTCTTTTACTACAGTTTTTTTTGCTACCCATCTTTTACTACAGTTCTTTTGCTACACCAAGATATCGACGTGTAAAACAATACCTTTATTTAATGCTGTCTCACTGCCACCAATAATGGGCTTTATCCGGTAGATTATGACATTGGTCTCACACAAACAATGATTACAGTACATTTTTAATACACATCTATATTTGCTTGAAGCGTTAGGTTTTTTCTAGCGCCGCGTTGTGCAAGTGCTTTGCCCATTTTATAGCTTCATTGTAATAGCTATGAAGTAACGATTGGCTAATCCCATGCTTTGCGGAAAACTGTTTTATACTTGCCCACCGTGCAATCTCAAACTGGGTAGACAGCACCAAGCACTCTCTGAGTACATTGTGTCGACCGCATAAGGCGTCTTTTACATCATCATCGAGAGGGACTTTGCTCACAACATCTTCTATTCGTTGTTCCATCATTGCGTCGAGTAGCGACAGCAAGCCGACTAAAAAGCCAGAATGTGCACTTCTTTGTTTATTCACCGCTAGGTAGACCAGTTCACAGAATTTTGCTCTCACCAAAGCCATTTGCATTAATTCTGAGGGCTGTCCATCACTGAGGTTTGCTAAAGCAAGCAGTGAAATAAACTTTTTAACCTCTACTTCGCCCATAAAATTGAGTGCGTGCTTCAGAGAATTTATTTTATGACGCTTATTAACCATTGGGTTGTTAATAAAACGCAGAAGCAAGTAGGTTAACGATGGATCGCGCTCAACAATGGCCTGAACTTTTTCTAAGTTAAGGTTTGCTTGGCTACTCAATGACAGCAACTCGAGCATAGTGAGTTTATTTGGCCCTATTTTTCTATGCCTAACTATTTCAGGCCGAGCAAGGAAGTATCCTTGAAAATAATCAAACCCCATCTCCTTGAACGTATGAAATTCCTCATAGGTTTCAATTTTTTCCGCTACCAATTTGATTTTGTTTGATTTGAATCGTTTGACAAGAGCGGGGATTTCCTCGTGAGCAATTTCAGTGATATCAATCTTTACAATACTAGTGAAAGGAATGAAAGCCTCCCATTTTCCATCCATATCGTAATCATCAAGTGCAATAGGATAGCCCAGTCCACGAATGTGCTTGCACGCTGCGATAAGAGCGTCATCAACATCAACGGTTTCAACAACCTCTATAACGACTTTGCTGGCGTCAAGGGAAGTGGGGAAGCGGAACATAAGAGTATCGCGATGAAAGTTAATAAAGGCTTTTTTATCGCCGGTTATTTCTTCAATTCCGAGACTTAGGTGAGTAGAAGTGAGTATTTTTGACGTTGCCTCGTCAGGCGGAATATCTGGGAAGCAATTATCTTCGCCTATACGAAAAAGTAACTCGTAGGCAAATACTTCTCTGTCTACGTCAAATATCGGCTGTCTGGCAACGTATGCAAACATGTTTATCCTTGAACTGTCTTTCTTGGCAACTTCTTACTTCCTACAGCAATTGGTACTGTTGCTCTTTCTCGGTGTAAAAACTCGAGGAAACTTCCAATTTGCCCACTTACACCTGTATGCTGATTAGACTACATGCTAGTTGAAAAGCGCACAATGTTTAATATCAACGTTGAGCAACAGATAGTTGAGACCAAAGTAAACGTTTTGCGCTAAATTACGGTATACTAAGCAGTACACACTTAAAAACGCCACATGAGTGTTGAAACCCCTTAAGGAAATATTTTATTATTAAGGGTGTTGTGGGGCGATAAGTTTTGAACTTTTTTTTGATCTACAGGTCTTGATATTGTAGCAGTCGTCCTTATACCAACATATCGTTCGGGCGTCTTTATATTATTTTGGTCTCGCGCAGCTCTGTAAGTAAAGTGCAGAGCCGCATTTGATGAGGTGAACAATGAGCAACAATTTGCAATCTATGGCCATGTCAGTGCCACACAGCGGTAGCATCGAAGGCTACATTCAAGCTGTAAGCCGCATTGATATGCTCAGTGCCGAAGAAGAGCGCGAGTTGGCAGTGCGTCTTCGTGATGATGAAGATCTACAAGCAGCGCGCAAGCTGGTAATGTCGCACCTTCGCTTTGTTGTGCATATTGCAAAATCATATTCAGGGTATGGATTACCGCAGGCTGATCTCATTCAAGAAGGTAATATTGGTCTGATGAAGGCAGTGAAGCGTTTCGACCCAACCGTGGGTGTTCGCTTGGTTTCTTTTGCTGTTCATTGGATAAAAGCCGAAATTCACGAGTTCGTTCTGAAAAATTGGCGCATCGTGAAAGTGGCAACAACTAAGGCACAGCGTAAGCTTTTCTTTAACCTACGCAAGGCGAAAAAACGCTTGGGTTGGTTTACGCATGCTGAAGTACAAACAGTAGCAGACGAGCTTGGAGTGAGTACAAAAGAAGTTCTCCAAATGGAAGCTCGAATGAGCAGTCAAGACCAAGCATTCGATTTGTCTGCCGATGAAGACGAAACAGGTAACTTTGCTCCGGTTCAGTTCTTAGAAGATAAAACTGCCAACGTTGAAACCGACGTTATCAATAACGATTGGGACACTGCGGCAAGCAAGCGTTTGTATTCAGCGATAAAAACCCTTGATGAGCGTAGTCAGGATATTATCGAAACACGCTGGTTAGCAGATAACAAAATTACGCTGCAAGACTTAGCGAATAAATACGATGTATCTGCAGAGCGCGTTCGTCAAATCGAAAAGAACGCGATGAAAAAACTACAGGCGGCGATGGTTGCAGCTTAAAGTTTTTAACGCAGACAGATAAACAACAAAAAAGCGCCAGTTGGCGCTTTTTTGTTGTCTAGAGTTCTAGTTAAGAGTGTCTTACAGACTCTCTATTCGTTCTCTTTATTCGCTGTTCTCAGACACTGGGAGCACCCAGAATACCCCTTCAAATTCTGCCACCGCAGTATCGTTGTCCAAAATAGCCACGCTTAATTCAAAACGCGCTTTTTTCCCTTTTTGCAAGGGAGCAAACTTGCCTGACAATGTTTCTATGTTACAAATTGCTCTAGGCTTCATGGTGATAGGCTTGTGGTAATGAATATCGCCATCGCCCAGCACAATATCGCCGTTCAATCCACGCTCTTTCAACTGCAAATAAATAAGTCCCCAGCCGGTAAGTGTGGCCAAAGAGAAAATACTGCCTGCGAACATAGTGCCGTGAATATTAATATTCTTATTCAGTGATGCACGAGTTTCAAGAGTTCTTCCCGTGTATTGGTAGAGCTTAATACCCATATGTTCTGTGATGGGAATGGTTTCAGACCAAGTTTCTTGTAATGAACGACACCATTTTGGATGAAGCACTAGCGTATTGTTTTCAGTAAACTTCTTTACCATTTGCTGACGTTTCAGCATACCTAGTTCGTTGGGTGCTTCTCGCTCGATAACAAAACCACAGGAGGCAAAAAAGTCGATAGAAATTTCGCGACTATTAGTCACTGCTCGCACAGCGCCAAGATCTTTAGCAACGTTCTCAAGCGCAACCATCATCATTTTACCCAGCCCTTTTCGCATATGATCATTGCGAACGGCTATGTGGCGTATTTGCGCTTCTTCAGCGGTATTTAGATGCACACGGCCACAGGCTACAATTTCATTCTTTCTATTGGTGATAATGCGATGCTCAGCAACCTGTTCGTATTCGTCTTTTTCTGAGCCAGGAGGAAAATTCCAAGGTTGACGCAAATGCTCCCATCGAAAATGAAAGTAGGCTTCAAATTCTGCATCGCTTTTTGGTGTTACAACCTTATACACAATAAACAGCCCTTTTTAAAAATCGAGTTGTATTTAAACGTAACCGCGCAGTAGGCACAAGCTTAAAAACCTAAACTTGAAACTGAAATGTCACTGGTCCATCGTTTACCAATGCTACTTTCATATCTGCGCCAAACTCTCCCGTTTGTACCGACATCCCCTTTTTCTTGAGCGTGTTCACGAACCGCAAATACACGTCTTTGCCGTGGGAAGGGGATGCGCCGCGAGAAAAACCAGGGCGATTGCCTTTTTGCGTATCAGCAACCAAAGTGAATTGAGAGATAACAAGCATAGCTCCACCAACTTGCTCGATATTGAGGTTCATT
>OJFL01000845.1_pt1 | contig 13818 bp, 12 predicted proteins | sample 1594131 | NCBI WGS metagenome assembly OJFL01 (sample SAMN05416782, study PRJEB24817) | seawater metagenome | isolation source: Sea water | place: Canada:Atlantic | collected 2013-07 | reverse complement strand
TACACACTGCATATCGTCGGCAGCGTCAGATGTGTATAAGAGACAGCCTCATAAACCCATAGCGCCTCATCTAAATTTTTTCCTACCGCTTTGAGCCCTCCGGTCCATGTGCTCTTGCGCGGCACCAACCCAGCATGCCCTTGGATCGGAACTCCTGCCTCAGCGGCTGCGCTTACAAACCGTGGGGACCACTGACACATGATCGCATCAGCACCTAACTCCATTGCCGCATACGCTACGCGCACAGCTTCGTCTTCAGTCGCAGCTGCAAGTAAAGGTACCGAAAATGCCATGAACGTTTTGGGCGCAGCATCTCTAACCGCCTTTGCCAAGTGAGGCTGTTTCGGGTCGAACCGAACCTTCATAGTATCAATTCCGGCCTCTTCAGCTGCGGCAGCCTCCTCAGGCGAAAACGGTAAGGTCTCGCAAAGAACTTTTTTTCCTTTTTGATCACGCAAACCCTTAACCGTATAATTTCTTAAGCCGTAAGCTCCACCTAGAGTCATAACGCGGGTTAACCCACTTTTTTCAACATTCCTCTGCGGAATACCCCCGTCTCCTGATGAATAACTCGCCATCTTCTCTCTCCCTTCTAAATACCAATAAATTAGTCTTCGAATTTAAACGGCGCCATTCTTTGCCCACCGCAATAATTATTAATGACGTGGCGTATGTTAGCAATCTCAAGAAACTGAACAATCACTCCCCCTCTTTCCTGGGATACCAGATAGAACAAGTCCGATTAATAGGACTAATAATCCTACGCCTGATAAAAACCACATCAAGAATCCAATGATTAATAATAAACCACCAGTCACACTCTAAAATAAAAACGGAAAAATGTTCACTGTGAAACGATCACGCATCCCGTCCACAGCCCTCGACTTTAAACAATAATCAGCAGGAAACCTCAAAAGCACCCAAAGCGTAATGCATAAATCCGAAAGAAAAATGATTGCCTAAAACGAGCCAAGCCAAAGCGACTCCTCTGGCATTGCAAAACCCAGTCTGTGCTGAGCGCAATCATCGTTATCGTTAGGCATATCGCTGTTGCAAATCTGATCTATAGTTAATCATAGATTAGGTAATTGCGCCTCTCTTCCAACCATAACTTTTCGTCTACTCGCACTAAGGTCTCCATATCCTGGATGGTGGCTTTATCGTCCTCTATCCACTCTCGGAGCAACGGGCCCCCATTAATCAAATCAATGGCGAGCCTGTCTCGCTCATATTCATAATGAAATTCTCGCCATATCAAATAAGCGCTATCGAGCGACCTGAGTGACTTAAAAAAAAGCGATATTAATCGCCAGGGTTTAAACTGGAAATGATCATAGCCGCTTGCCTCATCCACGTGGATCTGAACACCCTCACACAATTGTCCTGAATGTTTATGGAACGTAGGCTCGAACCAACAAGCCCTCAACGTGCATCCTGACATCCATCCTGGGCCGAGGTGATGCATGCGATCGATCACAACCTGAGCCGAAAGATCTGGTGCGCCCAATATTTCTAACGGACGCGTTGTCCCGCGACCCTCAGACAACAAGGACCCTTCGAGCATGACAGTCCCTGGATAACATCGAGCCATACTTAAGTTTGGAGCATTGGGACTAGGGTTGATCCACGCACGCGCGCTCGACGGCCAACCAAAGTCAGGAGCCTGCGAAGGGTTCCAGCCCTCCATCTCAACAACCGTTAAGTCGGCAGCTAGTTCGTATTTGTCGACGAACCAATACGCCAACTCCCCGAGAGTCAACCCATGCCGCATTGGGAGCAACCCAGCGCCCACAAAGCTCTCCCAACCGGGCTTGAGCAAAAGGCCTTCTATGGGTCTACCAATCGGATTAGGGCGATCGAGAATCCAAATTCTCTTTTTATATTTATCACATTCCTCAAGCATGTAACGCAAAGTTGTGATGAACGTATAAATACGACAACCTAAATCTTGAAGGTCCACCAACAAAACATCAAAGCTCTCCATCATCTCTTTCGTTGGGCGCCTGACGTCTCCATAGAGGGAATAAATCGGGATCTTGTGAACGGGATCTATGAAGTCTTTGGACTCAACCATATTGTCTTGCTTGTCACCCCTTAACCCATGTTGCGGACCAAATGCTGCGACTAGTTCTAAATTAGATATCCCTGAGATGACATCTATAGCGTGAGTAAAATGCTCATCCACAGACGCAGGGTGGCCAAGTAACGCAAGTCGGCTACCGACCAGTTTTTGTTGCAGCGCCACCTCATCTCTAAGACGGTCAAGGCCAAACTTCATAGCAACAACCCTTCATTGTGAATAATTATTTTTAGACCCCTAAAAATCCAGCCGAATGGTGGAAATCAGGAGCGCCACTCGGAAAACCCAACGCATAATGACAGTATCGCTGATCTTGCATCTTTATAACAACGCTTAGCGCCATAAAGAGCGAGCCGCCTTGACTACTAAATGAAGCAACATCCACCAAGTCCAGCGAAACCTCAAGTCGAAATAATAGAGGAGCAACATCAATCAACATTTTTGGCTCATTATCCAGCTTGAGATCTCTCATGCCTGATCGATACCGATCAAAATGAAAGCATGACCACTGACTTGAAGGGGAAAAATTAAACTCAATGTACTCACCTTCAGGGTTGCGTACAAACAGCTCACAGCATGTTTCTTCCCATAACTTTGCGCCCTTTCTAGACTCAGCTCTATCGGGAATAATTATTGATTGTGTGTCGCCCGATATCTCGTAAGTTAAAAACCAACGAAATTGCGTTGACCGCTTCACCATGACTGAGGCAGAAAAGTCATCGACAGGGTTGTCGATATGGGGTTTCAAGGTGTACGTTGTATGCATCACTATCGAAAGAGTAGCCGTTACATTAGGTTACCTCAAAAAAATGTCCACTTACGAAAAAACAAAGATAAACAGAAATATGCTCGATAGCGACTCCGTGCGACGAGCGGTCGAGCAATCGGGGCATAGCTCGATCATGATCTCAGAAGACGAGTTACTGGAATCCCTGAATAAAACGCTACTGGAACGACCTAACAACCAACCTATTTGGATCTTTGGCTATGGGTCGCTGATCTGGAATCCGATGTTAGAGTATGTTGAGAAGCAGCCAGCCATGATTTATGGATACCACCGCGGCTTCTATTGTTGGTCAAGAATTAATAGAGGGTCTCCCGAGACTCCCGGCTTAGTTCTAGCACTTGATCATGGGGGGTCTTGTCATGGGCTCGCTTACAAATTGAGTGCCGAAAAAAAAACGCAAGAGCTCTTAATACTTTGGAGGCGAGAAATGTTGGGCAAAGTCTACACTCCGAAATGGGTACGGACGAATACACCCCAAGGTGTTATTCACGCGATCACTTTTGTCATTGACCGCTCAAGCGCTGCGTATACTGGGAAACTAGATGAGGATATGATTGTATCAATAGCTATGAAGGCGTCAGGGCACTACGGATCGTGCTCTGATTACTTAATTGATACTGCGGAAAGCTTGAGGCAGGAAAATATACAAGATGCAAAGATTTTTCGCTTAGCACGCGAGCTCTTAGCCCGCAGAGGGCATTCTTCTAACTCGAAAGATTATCCAACCAACAATAATTAAGGGCACAGCGTTCCATAACAACCCATTCAAAAATGCCACATCATACCCGCCAGTCCGATCAAAAATGTATCCCGGCACCCACCCACCTGCAGCCATACCCAGTAAGGACGCCATCATCACCATGCCAACTCGCTCACCAGCAACTTTTTGAGGAAAGTACTCTCGAACCGCCAATGCGTAAGCCGGCACAATGCCGCCCTGGAACAAACCAAAAATCGCGGAAATAGCGTAAAGCGAAGCAAGCGTATCAAAAAACAAGAAAAGTGCGAGTCCGATACCTTGCAAGAATACGCCAATTACGACCGTCTTTAAGCCTCCGATATGGTCAGACAACCAACCAAAACCCAGACGACTGACCACTCCAAACCCAAGCATTACTGATAGCATCTTTGCTCCGGTAGCCGCACCAAAACCCAAATCCCCACAAAATGCAACCAAATGAACCTGAGGCATAGCCATCGCAACACAACAACAAAAGGCTGAAATCATGAGTAGGGTAATCAACCAAGCAGGAGATATCGGCAATCTCGGCAGCGGTACTTCTTGTGCCTTAACGGCGAACCGACCTTCTTTTCTAGGTTTTCGTCTCAAGACTAACGCTAAAGGTAACGCTAAAACAAGTACCGCTATGCCAACAATCCAGTAAGTTTGCCTCCAACCGAAATCTTGTACTGTCGACTCCAAAATTGTTGGCCAGATAGCTCCAGACAAATACTGGCCACTCGCGACAATGCCGACTGCAGCGCCCTTACGACGCTCGAACCAATGAGATACGTGAGCGATAAGCGGCCCAAACGTGGTTGAAGTACCAACCCCGATCAGTAAACCATGCGATACACTTAGAAATACAACACCATTGGCAAACGAGGCCGCGCCATAGCCTGCAGACATCAAAACTATGCCAACCACTACAGTTTTATAAATTCCGTGCCTATCCGACAAACGACCAAACACGACCCCACCTAAACCATACCCAATCATCGTAAAAACATATGGGAAAGACGCTTGCGCCCTCGTGATCTCCAGATCTGCCTGAATCGCCGGTAAAATCACGACAATGGACCACATGCCAACCCCAACAACGACAGACATCACAAGCACAAGACTTAACCGTAACCAAGCCGAGGCCGAATCAACTAGCAGTAATTTTTCTCTACCCATGTGGGGATTCATTCAGATATAAATAAACACATCCAGTGTCTTACTAGCTTGCGCAAAAACACACACGTGGCCTTTGTGTTTAGGGGTGATTTGTAATAGAGTTATTGTATAAGTAAAAGAGCACATTAGTGGCTCAGGGGGAGGAATATTGGTGGACAGCAGCAGCCCGAGCGCTCGGGAGGACACGTTATCGGCATTAATTTTAAAAAATGCCAAAGTCATCGGATCTAAAACAGCCATTCGTGAAAAAGACCTTGGCATCTGGCAAAGCTGGAGCTGGGCAGATGTTGCTGAAGAGGTTAAGTGGCTTGCCGGCGGACTCTCGGCAAAAGGCTATGTAAGGGGTAGCAACTTAGCGATCATCGGCGACAATAGACCCCGTCTATATTGGTCTTTCGCGGCATCACAGTCCCTAGGGGGGATTCCTGTTCCGTTGTATCAAGACGCAATCGCCGAGGAAATGATCTATGTCTTTAACGACGCTGAAATTGAGTTTGCGATTGTCGAAGACCAGGAGCAAGTTGATAAACTGCTCGAAATCATGCCCCAATGCAGCAAGTTACGATGCATCATATATGATGACCCAAGAGGGATGCGCCACTATGATCATCCCGCCGTGATGTCGTACGAGGAAGTTCGAGACCTCGGTCTTAATTTCATTCAAGAAACACCCGATTTCCTTGAGCGAGAACTCGAGAAGTGTCACACAGACGATATATCAGTCATTCTTTATACCTCTGGGACAACAAGCAAACCTAAAGGGGTCTGCTTAACGCATCGGGCATGTATCGATGTTGCCCAGGGAGACATGGGCTTCGACGGGTACACCGATGATGGTGAAATTCTTTCCTATCTGCCAATGGCATGGGTAGGAGATCATTTATTTTCTTATGCTCAGTCTATCGTAACGGGTTATACCGTTAACTGCCCAGAATCGTCCGAAACCGTAATGACCGACCTGAGAGAAATTGGGCCCACATACTATTTTGCCCCGCCAAGCGTCTTTGAAAACTTGCTGACTCAAGTCACTATACGCATGGAAGATGCGAGCAAAATCAAGAAATGGCTTTACAAAACCTTCATGGCGGTTGCGCAGAAATCAGGCCTCGATATCATCGATGGAAGGTCAGTCTCTATAAAAAATAGAATCCTGTATTTCATCGGCAATATTTTCATATACGCGCCTCTGAGAAACAATCTCGGAATGAGTCGCATCAAAGTAGCCTACACCGGTGGAGCAGCAATCGGGCCTGACCTTTACCGGTTCTATAGGGCGATCGGGATCAACCTAAAACAACTCTACGGGCAAACAGAAACACTCGCGTATGTGTGCAAACAACCCAATGGGGAAGCACGTTTGGATTCAGTCGGCACGCCTATGCCTGGCGTAGAAATAAAAGTCGGCGAGAAAGGCGAGATTTTAGTTAAAAGTCCCGGGTTACTTAAGGAATATTACAAAAATCCGCAAGCAACAGAAGAATCAATCACTCATGATGGTTTTTTCAGAACCGGGGATGCCGGTTTTATTGATCAGGATGGTCATCTCAAGATTATAGATCGAGCCAAGGACGTTGGCACATTAAATGACGGTACGATGTTCGCCCCTCAGTTTTTAGAGAATAAACTTAAGTTTTTCCCATTCATTAAAGAGGTGGTCTGTTTCGGGGATAAACGTGACGCAGTATGCGCCTTCATAAATATTGAGATGGATGCGGTTGGCAATTGGGCTGAGAGACAAGGTATTGGTTACTCAGGCTACGTTGATTTAGCTAGCAAGCCGGAAGTATACGTTTTGCTACAGACATGCATTGAACAAGTTAACCAAGATTTGGCCAAAGATGACACGCTGTCAGGCTCACAAATTAAAAGATTCCTTATTCTTCACAAAGAACTGGATGCCGATGATGATGAGCTCACCCGAACCAGAAAAGTTCGTCGCGATTTTGTCGCTGAGAAATATGAGGTGCTAGTCACAGCACTTTATAATGATGCAAAAGAATGCTTCATAGAGACCCAGATGAAATTTGAAGACGGTCGCACGGGGGTAATCTCTGCAAACATCTCCATCAGTGACGCAAAAACGTCCCAATCCACTTTAGAGTTAGCCGCATAAACTGCGGTAGCACATATGAATGATACCGATAGAAAATTAGGTCCTACAATATTGCAAGTTGAAGGCATTTCGCTAGCATTTGGTGGCGTCAAAGCGCTCACCAACATCAGTTTCGAGGTTAAGGAACACGAAATTTTAGCCATCATTGGGCCTAACGGAGCCGGCAAGAGCTCAATGCTGAATGTGATTAACGGTGTATATCACCCTAACGCCGGATCAATTACCTACAAAGGTAATGTCCGACAACAAATGAAGCCGCATGAGGCCGCATCTCAGGGGATTGCACGAACCTTTCAAAATATTGCTCTATTCAAAGGTATGTCCGTTTTAGACAACATTATGACGGGTCGCACTTTAAAAATGAATGCTGGTTTTCTGGCGCAATGCTTATACATTGGTTCCGCACGCAACGAAGAAATAGAGCATAGAAAAAAGGTTGAGGAGATCATAGATTTCCTTCAAATCCAATCAATTAGGAAAACTCCAGTTGGGCGATTACCCTACGGTCTACAGAAGCGCGTAGAGCTCGGTAGGGCTCTAGCTGCGGAACCCGAGTTGCTACTACTTGACGAACCCATGGCAGGCATGAACATCGAGGAAAAAGAAGACATGAGTCGCTTTATCCTTGACGTCAATGACGAATTCGGGACGACGATTGTCCTCATTGAACATGACATGGGTGTGGTTATGGATCTGTCCGACCGAATCGTCGTACTTGATTACGGTAAGAAGATTGGTGACGGAACGCCAACTGAAATCAGGAATAATAAAGAAGTAATTGACGCTTACTTAGGCGTATCAGATTAATTGAAACAGAGAAATTAGAACTACGCTGTTAATCGTAGCTCGATTGGGAATATAAATATGGGGTTTTTTGTTGAAGTTTTAATCAGTGGCTTAATGGCTGGCGTGCTCTACTCATTAGTTGCGCTCGGTTTTGTGCTTATTTTCAAGGCCTCAGGTGTCTTTAATTTTGCACAGGGCGCTATGGTTTTGTTTGCTGCGCTTACATTTGTAAGACTTTTGGATATCTTAAAAGATACTTTTGCCCCCATCACACTCGCCCTCATCATCACAATAGCTATGATGATAATGCTGGCAATGGCGATCGAAAGGTTAGTACTTCGCCCGTTAGTGAACCAGCCGGGCATCTCACTATTCATGGCGACCCTGGGTGTTGCGTATTTTTTAGACGGATTTGGCCAAACGCTTTGGGGCAGCGACATTTACACTTTAGATATTGGCATCCCCAGGGGATCCATTTTCATTTTGGAATCGGTATTTGAAGGTGGTGTTTTAGTCGCCAAAGAAGATCTAGTTGCAACGGTCATTGCGGGTATACTGGTGGTAACACTGGCAATATTTTTCCAGAGGACTCGAATTGGCCGGGCGCTGCGTGCAGTCGCAGATGATCATCAAGCTGCACAATCTATCGGCATCCCTCTTAACTATATTTGGGTTATTGTCTGGTCCGTTGCGGGTCTAGTCGCACTTGTTGCAGGCGTGATCTGGGGTTCCAAACTCGGGGTCCAGTTTTCGTTATCGCTGATCGCATTAAAGGCACTCCCCGTGCTGATTCTGGGTGGCTTCGAATCCGTTTTAGGCGCCATCATCGGCGGCCTTATTATCGGATCTGGAGAAAAATTAGCAGAAATTTATCTTGGTCCCTATGTCGGTGGTGGTATCGAATATTGGTTCGCATACATGCTTGCCCTCGGGTTTTTGATGTTCAGGCCGCAAGGTCTCTTCGGTGAAGTTCATATTGATCGCGTTTGATCAAATATCCAATATTCATCTAATCACTTTATGGTCTAACAATGTTTTATAGAGAAGCCGGACAATTTAAGACAAGCTACAAGGCCGATCAGGCCATGTTCCCAATATTTCAGGACAAAATATTTGTCGCTATTTGGCTTTTTATCGGTTTTGTAGTAGTACCGATGCTGGCCAATGAATACATGTTCCGAGCAATATTTATACCAGTCATCATAATGGCCCTGGCCGCTATAGGTCTTAATCTTCTAGTGGGTTATTGCGGACAAGTCTCTCTAGGATCAGGAGCATTTATGGCAGTCGGCGCTTATGCTGCGTACAATTTTATGATTCGCGTGCCTGAGCTCAACCCATTGATTTGCTTTTTGCTTGGGGGCCTTTCCGCAACAGCTGTAGGCGTAATTTTTGGCATTCCCAGCCTCAGGATCAAGGGCTTTTATCTCGCGGTGGCGACGCTTGCTCTCCAATTTTTCACCGACTGGACATTCAGCCGAATCGATTGGTTCACCAACTACACGCCATCCGGTTCGATAGCGGTACGGCCCGTGGAAATGTTGGGAGTCGTATTTGATTCTCCTATGAAAAAATATTTTTTATGCCTAGTCTTTTTAGTAATTTTTACGATTATTGGTACGAATATTGTCCGAGGTCGAATAGGAAGAGCTTGGATGGCAACTCGCGACATGGACGTCGCGGCAGAAATTATTGGGATACGACCAGTCTTTGCTAAGCTGTCTGCGTTTGCCGTGAGCTCATTTTTCATTGGTGTCGCTGGCGCTCTTTGGGCATTTGTGCATCTGGGTTCCTGGGAACCACTCGCATTTGATATTAATCTATCGTTCAGCATACTTTTCATGGTGATCATTGGTGGACTGGGCTCAATCGTAGGCGGGATGCTCGGCGCGGCGTTCATCACATTGTTACCTCTATTTCTCAACCAACTACCTGTGTGGCTGGGGATCAACATATCAACCGCAATGATTTCGCACCTAGAATTTATGATTTTTGGTGCCTTGATTATTTTCTTTTTAGCAGTCGAACCGCTAGGTCTCGCGAGGATCTGGCAAATTACCAAAGAAAAGCTCCGTTTGTGGCCGTTCCCACACTAAGCATATGCGGACGAATCAGTGATATAAAAACAGGCAGTAAACCTTATAAGGGAGAAAGTTTATGAACTACGGTCTTTTATTTAGAGCACTTTTGATTTGCGTGCCACTTGCTATCAGCGGATGTGGTCAAGATTCTGGCACCGATTCAGGCACATCAGGTGAGGCCACCGGGATGCCGTCTAATGCGGCAGGGGTCATCGTCGACGTATCTGATGCAAATGCACAATTTGTCCCGGTTCTTTCTTATCGAACAGGTGCCTACGCGCCAAATGGGGCACCAGTTGCAAATGGCTTTACCGATTACTTAAAACTCATTAATGCGAGAGACGGCGGCATCAACGGGGTCAAAATCAGCTTTGAGGAATGTGAGACAGGGTATTCTACGTCACGAAGTATTGAGTGCTACGAACGCCTCAAAGGTCAAGGGCCGACTGGAGCGGCTGTTTTCAATCCTATGTCTACCGGTGCAACATTTGCAATTACAGAAAAAGCGCCTGTTGATAAAATCCCGCTGATCACTATGGGCTATGGCAGGTCTGAGTCACGAAATGGTGGTGTGTTCCCATGGAATTTCCCGATCTACGGCACGTATTGGACTGCTGCTGATGTTTTAATCACGCACTTGGGCAACATCAATGGTGACATCAACAATCTTAAAGGCAAAAAAATTGCTTTGGTCTATCACGACTCCCCCTTCGGCAAGGAGCCGATCCCGTTACTGGAAAAACGCGCAGAGATGCTTGGCTTTGAGCTGCTCTCGATTCCTGTTACTCACCCGGGTGTAGAACAAAAGTCGGCGTGGATACAGATACGAAAACAGAAGCCCGATTACGTATTGCTTTGGGGCTGGGGTGTTATGAACTCAACTGCCATTAAAGAGGCGGCCGGCGTCAGGTACCCGCGTGATCAAATGTTTGGAATTTGGTGGGCCGGCTCTGAACCCGACGTTAAACCAGCTGGTGCAGATGCGGTTGGATACCAAGCAGTCTCTATGATTTCCTCCGGTCAAGCGAGGGTTCACGAGGATGCGCTTAGTTATCTATACGATAATGGCCTAGGCTCTGGAGAGAGAGATGGCGTTGGCGAAGTTTTATACAACGTTGGCCTATTAAACGCAGCGCTTGTTGTTGAGTCTATTCGAACCGCGCAATCTAAGTATGGCGAGAAGCCGCTGACAGGCGAGGAAGTTCGTTGGGGTATTGAGAATTTAGATATCTCAGACGAGGCCATTGAAATATTAGGCCTCACGGGTTACATGTATCCAGTGCGCCTAAGCTGTTTGGATCATGAAGGAAAGCGTGCGGCCCGACTTCATCGCTGGAATGGTGAATCTTGGGAGTATTCGTCAGATTGGATAAGTGCCGATGATAGCGTTATTCAACCTATGGTGAAGAGCGCGTCGGATACCTATGCTAAAGAAGCTGGAATCTCAACTAATGCTTGCGATAGCTGAAAAATAAATACACTGGTTAAGGACTAAGAATGACGGAGATTACCCAAAACGCAAATTTACTTTCGGTGAAAAATATCGAGGTTATTTACGATCACGTCATTCTAGTACTGAAGGGCGTTTCGCTAGACGTACCCGAAGGTGCGATAGTTGCCCTACTCGGTGGGAATGGGGCAGGCAAATCAACCACGCTCAAGGCTATTTCGAATTTGCTAGGCGCTGAGCGTGGGGACGTGACCAAAGGATCAATTATTTTTAAAGATGAGAGAATTGATCAACTCAACCCGTCTACTGTTGTGAAAAAAGGAATAGTGCAAGTTATGGAAGGTAGGCATTGCTTTGCTCATCTTACCGTTGAGGAAAACTTACTCACTGGCGCCTTTACTCGCAGCATTTCACGCAAGGAACTCGCGGATAGCCTGGAGCGCGTCTATGCCTATTTCCCGAGACTCAAGCAACGCCGCTCTAGTTTGGCTGGGTTCACTTCCGGTGGGGAACAGCAGATGACCGCCGTAGGGCGTGCGCTCATGGCAAAACCAAAAATGATTCTGCTTGATGAACCCTCCATGGGCCTCGCGCCACAGATCGTCGCGGAAATCTTTGAGATAGTTGAAGACCTTAATAAAAAAGAAAATGTCAGCTTCCTATTAGCTGAACAAAACACCACCGTTGCTCTCCGTCATGCGGACTATGGATATATTCTGGAAAACGGACGGATTGTAATGGATGGTCCCGCTCATGAATTAGCGAATAATGAGGATGTAAAAGAATTTTATCTTGGCATTTCGGGGGCAGGGCGAAAAAGCTTTAAAGATGGCAAGCATTACAGACGGCGAAAACGCTGGCTTGCTTAAAAATATAGTAAGACATTCTCAAAAATTTATCTATTTATTATTACATGAGTCAATTAATGTAAGGAGTACACATGAGTGATCATAACTCGTTTCTAGATTCCTCTGAAACGCGCACCGATGACGAGCGAGAGGCTCAGCTTCTCGAACGGCTTAGAGAGCAGGTCGATCATGCGCAAAAAAACACAGAATATTTTAAGGATCGTCTTAAGGGAATTGATCCAAGTTCACTTATCGACCGTAAGACAATCTGTCAAATACCCGTTACCCGTAAAAATGACCTAAAAGCCATACAAGCGAAGACCCCACCCTTTGGAGGGTTAACAACGGCACCTGTCAGCAGCCTTGCTCGTTTATTCTCATCTCCCGGTCCAATCTATGAGCCTCAAGCTGCCGATGAAGACCTCTGGCGCTTCAAAAGGGCAATGTACGCCGTGGGCGTTAGATCTGGCAGCTTGGTCTATAACACCTTTTCATATCATTTCACGCCAGCGGGGTTCATGGCGGACTTTGGGGCTCGAGCGCTAGGTTGCGCCGTCTTTCCAGCGGGCATTGGACAGACTGAGTTACAAGTACAAACGATTGCTGAGATCAGGCCTGATGTCTATACCGGTACTCCATCATTCCTTAAAATCCTATTAGAAAAAGGGCGCGAGCTTGGCCTTGATTTATCCAGTCTGAAAAGAGGTATTGTGGGTGGTGAGGCGCTGCTTCCCAGTGCTAGACAATTGTTTCAAGAACATAATATCGATATTAAGCAAACATACGCAACGGCGGACGTAGGTCTTATCGCATATGAGACTATTCCCGACGATGGACTAATAATCGATGAGGAGGCGCTCGTTGAAATTGTAAGGCCCGGTAGCGATGATTTGGTTGCTGACGGCGAAGTTGGAGAGGTTGTAGTCACCATTTTCTCCAAGATATATCCCCTTATTCGATTCGGTACCGGTGATTTATCCATGTTCATTCCTGGTGCAAGCAACTGTGGTCGCACTAACCGAAGGTTGAAAGGTTGGATGGGGCGTGCCGACCAAACGACTAAAGTGAAGGGAATGTTTGTTCACCCTGAGCAAGTTAACGCCATAATCAAGCGCCATCAACAGATACAGTATGCTCGACTAATTGTCGAACATGACGCGAGCCACAATGATGTCATGACGCTGCAATGCGAGTCAGGAGCTGAGGGGGCGGAACTTACTGCAGCAATTGTCTCCTCGGTTCGCGACCTCACTAAGCTTAGGGGTATTGTTTCATATGTCCCTGCAGGGTCGATAGCACGCGATGGCAAGGTAATTGATGATCGTCGAAAGTACGATTAATTTTAATAACGCGCGAACCACGGGGGTCTAAAACCATGAACGCTAAGCCTATGAGCCTATACCCAGTGCCAACTTTGGAGTCCCTACCAACAGATATTCGTGAAACAATCCTTGCCGTGCAAGAAAAAGCAGGTTTTATCCCTAATGTCTTCATTACACTTGCTCATCGTCCAGATGAATTTAGGGCATTCTTTGCCTACCATGACGCCCTAATGTTGCGTGATAGCGGGTTAAGCAAAGCCGAGAAGGAAATGATTGTCGTCGCAACAAGTGGGGTCAATCACTGTCTTTACTGCGTGGTTGCCCATGGGGCGGTTTTACGAATTTATCAAAAAAACCCCCTGATCGGGGACCAAATTGCGATTGACCATAAGAAGTCTGATATCCTGTCTCTTATACACATCTGACGCTGCCGACGATATGCAGTGTGTAG
>OJFL01000843.1_pt1 | contig 13834 bp, 14 predicted proteins | sample 1594131 | NCBI WGS metagenome assembly OJFL01 (sample SAMN05416782, study PRJEB24817) | seawater metagenome | isolation source: Sea water | place: Canada:Atlantic | collected 2013-07 | reverse complement strand
GCCTGTCTCGTGGGCTCGGAGATGTGTATAAGAGACAGGAATGCTATCGACGAGGAGATACAGGTAATACATGATTTCTTCTGCATTTAGCGTATCAAGCTTTTCCCTCGTCAACAGAGTTTGCATTTGCTTCTCATGCATTTTCATCAGCGCTATTACAATGCTCTCTTTCCCTTTAAAATGGTAATAGAGGTTGCCTGGGCTAATGTCGAGCTCAATGGCAATGTCGACACTCGTTACCGAGTTTTCGCCATGCTCATTAAACATCGCTAACGCAGTGAGCAAAATACGCTGTGCTGTTTTCATTTTTAACTACGCCAATGTTTGTCTCATAAAAACACTAAATAGAGCTGCATAAACCCCGCAGCCATTCCTAGCAGTGCACCGGTGACAATAAGCTTCCATTCGTCTTGCTGATAGGCGGGTCGCAGCACCCCCTCAAATTCTTCAGCACTGAGTGCTTGCATTCTTAAGCTTAAATCCTGACCTATTTGCATAGCCCCGTTGGCATAATCATAGGCATAAAGTAGATACTTTTCTGAGTTATCAAAAATTTGCTGTACCGCCAGCGCCTTCATCTTGTGATAATTTTCTGAGCCCACACCAAGTGCAAAATAAGGTTGGGCAATAGCCACGTAGCGCTCAATTGCATCGTTAACGTGAAGTTCAATAAGCTCAAGTAGCTGCGCCGAACCTGAACCATGAAGAATGACGTTGGTGATATTTTTAGGCGTGATAAGCTTGTCTTCAATAATAGAAGAATAAACCTCAGACACTTCTTTCTGACGCTTTAAAAACATTCCCTGAATGGTGAAAGGCCCTATCTTTCGCGGACGCTTTGGTTCAAATATGATTTTGATTGCAATCCAATTGGTGGCATATCCAACAAGCAAACCACCTAGTGGCAATATCCACCAGGCTTGGTAAAAGTGCCATAACAACATGGTGGGTAAACCGAATAAAAAGCCAAAGTACAGCCCTGAACGCACGATAAAGGGAAACTCTTTGCTGCCAGCGGTGAGAAAAATTTCGTTGATAAGTTCTGGAGAGTTAACCAGTTGCTCTACAACTAGCTCTTTAATATCGAGAATTTCGGAGACATTGTGTTGAAAGTCATCAACCATTTTGTGAACGACATTAGGAATATCGTTTTCGATACGTTGGTAAACTAAATCTTTCCCTTGAACCGGCAATGCGGCCCACATTTGCGGAGCAGATTCGGCCATAACGTTATTCACTACTTTGCGAATAACCTGACTCAGTCGACGCTCTATGGCTTTGGTAAGCTCGTCGGGATCTAACCGTTGAGCCAACTCTTCGACACTTAGTAATTTGCCAAGAACCAGTTCAACTTCTATTTCAGCCATTTGTCGACGCTTTGCGGGAATCAGCCCCTGCCAACCTAAAAAGGGCTTTATCCCAACAAATTCAATGGGATAAAACATCATCTTCACGGCTAAATAGTTCGTCACCCATCCAACTACCGCGCTAATCAGGGGTATAGATAGTAGACTTAAGGTTTGAAAATTCCAGTCCATACAGCGAACAAATGTTCCTATTTATTATTCTACTCATCAGGCTACTGAGTGCTTATGATTTGGTCAATGTAAAAAACGCAATTAAAGGTAATTGTTGATAGAAAACAAGTTTTCTATGTTAAATATTCCTTCTCAAACAGCGCTATTCTTAAATAACCCGCATCAAAGAATGCATCTCGATAAAAAGTTTCGTCAATTCAGAAATCTACAGCCCTCTGTATACAACCTTAGGTAGTGAATTCTAATTTTGCTACCTAAACTGTATATTGCTAAAAGAGCGTCAGTAGATTTGTCACTTGAACGTCTGGTCTTTGCATTTAATAGGTGGTTGTCATGACAGCATTCGATATACAGTTAAAAAAGCTAGAGCGTGATATTGAGCACGCAAGTTGCTATGAAGAATATGAAGCTGCCTGCATAGCCCACGATGCATTATCTGGTGCAGATGAATGGAAAGCACAAGACAAAAGCGAATACTATGATTACAAACTTATTCAAAAGCGTGTTCAGCGTCTGCAAATAGCCCGTGGTAAAGGCGATGTTCATGCATTAATGTCGATTTTGCATGAGGGACTTCACGGTAATTTAGGTAATATTGCAAACCCGGTGTTACAGAGCTACTGCAAAATAGGAACAAAAAAACTCATTGAGCAGTTTATCAACGAGGTTTCGCTTACTTTAGAGCAAATTGTAAATGCGAATGAAGACGACGTTGATTTTTACGAAAAGCTTTCGTTTTTTGAAGAGACGGCCCATGCATTTGGCCGCAGTTGCCTAATGTTATCTGGCGGGGCTGGGCTCGGCTTTTTCCACGCTGGCGTGGTTAAATCGCTGAACGAAAAAAAATTACTCCCTACCGTCATTTCTGGCGCAAGTGCAGGCTCTATTATTGGCGCTATGCTTGCAACACGAAATCATGATGAATTAGTAGAATCTCTCGACTCAGAACGCATTTACGAAATGTTTAAACACTGGCGAACATTTGCGGGTTTAAAAAAAGGCAGTCTCTTCGATAGCTCTATGCTGGAAAATGCACTCATTGAATTATTTGATTTAACCACCTTCGAAGAAGCATTTAAAAAGACCGGCCGACACGTCACTATTACGGTGTCACCTGCCGACTTACATCAACACTCGCGTTTGTTAAATGCCAAAACATCGCCAAATGCCATTATCAGTCAAGCAGTTCGCGCTTCTTGTGCCGTGCCTATTGTGTTTAGCCCAGTACAGCTTAAGGCGAAAACCCCCTCTGGTGACATTGTGCCCTATATACCCAACCGCCGGTTTGCGGATGGCTCGCTAATGGCTGATTTGCCGTTTAAACGGTTGGCACGTTTGTATGGTGTGAACCACAGTATAGTTAGTCAAACAAACCCGCTTGCAGTGCCCTTTATCTCGTCACGCAGAATTGATGCAAATTCACTTTGGGATATGACCACTCGCCACATTGGGCAGCTAGCGAAAACTAATAGCGTATTTGCCATTGATATGATTGAAAAAATGGTAGGCAATAAGAGTGCAAAACTTGCCATTCACAAAGTTCGATCCATAATTGACCAGCAGTACGTAGGAGACATCAACATATTGCCAAAACGTCAGCTTAGTAATCTTTCTAAAGTACTTGCAAACCCAACGTTAGAAAGTATGGATGAGTTAATTACCAGCGGCGAACGAGCGTCTTGGCCTCAACTCCATGTAATAGAAAGAAATACCAAAATAAGCGAGAAATTGCGGTATCATCTGGCACAATTGAAGAAACGAGAAGCCCTTGAGTTACGGCATGTTGCGCAATAACCGCTACACGGCCCACACAACGGTAGAGGCGAATGTAAAATTAAAGGACTACGGTGAGCGCACAAAGTCAAAACCCCGACAATATATACACTCAACAAGTAAAGCATCTGCTTTCCTTGGTATATCCTCAGGAGTCTGGTTTTGGCTCAATCTTCGAAGACGCTCGCCACTACTTTTCACTTTCCACAACGCTTGAGCAGCACACCGCTGACTTAAAAGCCCAACTTTTAAAATTAAAAGACAGAAAGGACAAAGAGGTTCTCGCGGGTCAGCTCACGCAACAGATAAAAAATAACACCCAAAAACTGGAAGAAGAGCGTTTAGCGCGCTTAGAGCGATTAGAGACTGTTTGCTCAAAAATCATTTCTCTTTGCGAAGGAGAAACATGGGCAGAAACGCAGCAGCTTAGCGCCAAGTTTTTAGGCACGTTAATGCTTCTTACCCGCGGTGCAGACGGTAATTTTGCCCGTGTACATCAGCGTTACAAACCTATTTATAAAGCGGTGCTCACTTTGCGCTTGGCCGATCGGTTGCTTGCTCACGATACGATTGCGCACTCTTATTTATCTAAATATCGAGAGGCAATTGCCCGCTTTAGAAACGACCAGTATTGGAAAGATAAATGGAAAACAGAGCTGGGTATTCCATTAATTTCCGCCGCGCTTTTACAAGATATTGGATTACAAAGCTCTGCGGCCCTCACTATTTTGAAAGGCCCAGATGGTGATCTTGATGAATTTAGGCTTTTAGACGAATCTCAGCGAAAAGACTTATTAAAAATAAACTATCACTTCACTATGAAGTACTTAGCCGATGGACTTGGTATTCCTAAGTACACCGGTAATGTTAAAGATGAGAGAGACCGCTTTATCAAAGTTCACAGCGATGCATCATCGTTTTTACAGCAACTTGTTAAAGACGCATTTTTATCTAAGACAGGATTGGGTGAATTAGTTAAGATTCCTCAGATTTATGTCTCTATCGTACTATCAACAAAATCTGACTATACCCGCCTTGATTTACCAAAAGGCTACCTGCTTATTGAACAACTTGCGAAAAAAGGCAGTTTAAATAAACACCTGGCCCAAGATTTCACAAATTTAGTGGGTTACTTTCCTCAGGGGTTTGGTATCACGTTTATACCCACCAATGAGAAAGGCCAAGAAAAGAATCAATATGAATATGCTATTGTTGTAGGCCTTAATCCGGCCAAGCCAGCAGAGCCCATTTGTAAAGTTGTCACCCGTAATCAGAAATTCGTTACTAGCGGGGCACAGGAAGTCATTGATAAAAGCCGCAACTTGTACTTCCCTGCGAATAGGAAAAAGTTGATGCGTTTAGGTGAGGCAAGATTAGGCGAGATAATGGCTCAGCTATCGAATAACTTTACGCAAAACTCTTTAGACGAGTTGGTGCCAAGCTTTTGGGAGCCACACGATTTCTTTGGATTTAAAAAGCATCAAAATTTGTGGACAAAAAATAACTAGCTGTAAAAAAGACAAGTGGCAGATAGCCAGGTGGTGGACAGCTAGGTGGTAGATAGCCAAGTGCTAAATAGATAGGCCCAGAAAGAAGCCGCCTTTAACTTTTAGTAAGCAATATTGAAAAGCAATCTTAGTTAGTGATATTAGCTAGTGATATTGGCTAAAGATATTAGTAAGAAGTTGCACCTAAGTGTTATATCCCGCCTATGGTTCAGTTGCTCCTGATGGCCAACTGTTTCACAAACCGCATATCGAGTAGGGTGAGGCGTCACCGCCTCATCCCTCTCACAGAACCGTACATACGGGCCTCGTATACGGCTCATGCACATAGTTATTTAGCGTAATTGCTAGTTGAAGAAGTCGACTTTGCCGTTGTTTTTCTAGCGGCTGGTCTTTTTGTCGCTGCCTTTTTAGCTTCTGTACCTGCTGATGCTTCAGAGCTTGTTTTAGCCGAAGCTGCTTTTGATGCGGTACTAGATGTAGCTTTTGCTGCTCTTGTGGCAGTCTTTGGTTTGGCGGTAGCTGTGGCTTTTTTCGATGCCTGCTCTGCGGCTTCTTTAGCAGCTAAAAGAGCAACCTGTTCTACCAACGAGTCAACTTTCGCAGAAAGCGCATCAAGTTGCTCGGTTTTGCGCTGATGCTTTTCACCACCGGTAAGCATTGTATATACCGTTGTTGATTTAACCAGATTTTGCGCAGCGTCAACAAACATAAAAGGATTAAAGGTTCGTCTTAAATCCGCCTCAACTTCAACACCTTTGGTTTGCATCTGTTGAAACACTTCCTGTGTTTTATCTATCTGTTTACTCACAATTCCAGCGGCTTGGTCTAACTCGGCGGTAATCATATCAGCGCCAGCAAAAAACCAACCGAAAAGTGGAGACGATTTTAAAGGAGAGGGTGAAGGAGATTTTACGAGACCCTTTTGCATCGACGACGGCGATTGTACTTCTGCTTTTACCACAGTGGTTTGCTTTGTATCAGTACTTCTATTACTCATAATGCCTCCGAGAACGGGAGATAAAGAAGATAGCTGCGGTATAGCCTAAAACAATACTGTTGCCTATACCGCAAATCTTTTAGAGAGGTTACCACTTACCGTGCCTTTGCTGATTAATGCGTGCAAAAACCAGCAATGGCCGAAATGTAGTGTTAAGCGCAAATCGACGCCGGTTTACTTGTTTGCTGCAAGCTTAGCAACAGCTTCGGTAAGTGCATCGATTTTTGCCGACAACTCATCAATACGCTGATCTGCTGGCTCATCGTCTAAACCTAACTTTTTACGTACGTCGGCAACACGGTTTTCAACTTCGTTAGTCGTCGATTTAAACTTGCTGCGTGCATCGCCTTCTAAAGACTCACCCTTTGAAACAAGCTCGTCAAACATCTTACTTGCTTCTTCACTTAGCTTGTCGTAACGACCCTGCGCTTCATCTACGCTTTTTCCATAAGCGCCAAGACCTGCTAACCAAATTTTACGCGCCATTTCTTCAGCGTCGTTGATTTTGCCTTTGATAGTATCTGTAGTAGTCATTTTGAGCTCCTATGAATGCTTAATGTGGGTGTGACTAAACACCATAAGAAGACTTTACGCCGAACAATTAGAAACCGCATACTAAAAACAAAAAAAACGCCTTTTAATAGTGTTGCCCATTAAACTAATTCAAAATGTGAATGGGAAACGCTATTAAAAGGCGCTTGTTGTTGGTCCAATGCTTTAGCGCTGACCGCGAATGAGAGCAATAACCTCTTTCAACCTGCCTTAGTCTACGATGTCATTAGGCATGTCGTGGCGAATTTGCTGCCAAACCTTTCCACTCTCAATACCGTAATTTCTTACTACATTGGGTACTCGGTCGTACTCGCCACTTTCAGCTACCTCTAGCAGGTCGGCATAGTACTTCATAGCAATATCGCGAGCCGGTTGGTGACTGAAGAAATAACCACCAATGCGAGAATATAGACCGCGGAAACCATTCATCATGAGTACGAAGACATTGTTGTTTGAAGCGAGCGCCAAGTCGTGAGTCATTTGATAGTCAAACTGAGCGAAGGCTAAACCTTCTTGTTCCACGTTTTTATAGCGTGCAATAATATCGGCAGATGCTTGAGAATTGTGGCGTATAGCGCCTCGAATAAACACGGCACTTAGATTTGTTCTCGCCGCTAGCAAGTTATCTACTAGCTCAGGAATACCCTCTTGATCTAAGCGAGCAAGTGTCTCGAGGATGTTTAAACCACAAGTTTCCCAGAAGTTATTCACCTTTGTGGGCTTACCATGCTGAATTGTCAGCCATCCATCTCTGGCAAGTCGCTGCAAAACTTCTCTCAACGTTGTTCTTGTGACACCAATTAGCTCAGATAACTCTCTTTCAGCAGGCAATATTGTACCTGGCGGAAAGCGGCCGCTCCAAATTGATTCAACAATGTATTCTTCGGCGAATCCAGCGGGACTCTGCGCCTTATATATCATAACTAAACGCCTGCATGTTCACATAAGCTCATAAAATTTAACAACTGATTGTACCAGATGGTTGCATAATTACACAACGAAATATGCACGGGCTCAACCACCTAGAGCAAGTATGTAGTGCACGAATGAGACACTGCACATATCCTCTACGCAAACGCTGTGTTTGACGGTGTCTTAAAAAGCATCATAGACACAACCCACTTGCTCACAAAACAGTCAATCGAACTAATGTTTGCCTTCTATTTAACGAGAAGAGCCAAAAAATCGGCAAGTTTTCAGTCACTTTAGTCTATAGACACCTGTGAATTGCTTTCTCAAGACGTTAATATCATGTACGCTTAAATTCCGACTATAATAACAGCCATAAAACTGTTTTTGAGCAAGAACCCAGTGTTCTACCCACAGTTTGATAACGCGATAAATCGCAAACATACAGTGTAAAGATGCGCACAAATGCGTGCTTTGTTGTAAAAGGAACAGGAACTCATGCAAACCTCAATGATCGCGGCGATCTATAAGAACTTCCTGGGTCACGCGCCCGATTGGTATAAGAAAACTATTATTGCCTTCCTCATTGCTAACCCCTTCATATTTATGGTGGACCCATACATTGCGGGCTGGTCACTGGTTATTCAGTTTATTTTTACCCTTGCTATGGCACTCAAGTGTTATCCACTGCAGCCCGGTGGCTTGTTGCTTATTGAAGCTATGTTCATAGGTATGACAACGCCGGGTCATATGATGCACGAAATTGAGGTTAACCTAGAAGTTCTGCTGCTGTTGGTCTTTATGGTGGCGGGCATCTATTTTATGAAAGACCTTTTGATGTATTTATTCACCAAGCTTGTCATCAAGGTCCAAAATAAGCTCATTCTGTCTCTTTCATTCATTTTTGCGTCTGCGTTTTTATCCGCGTTTCTCGATGCCTTAACCGTTGTTGCCGTTATTATAAGCGTGGGTCTTGGCTTCTACTCCATCTATCACAAAGTCGCCTCTGGCAAGGAATTTCATTCTGACCACGACCACACCAGTGACGATGGAGTGCACGATTTAGGCAGCAACGATTTAGAAGACTTCAGAGCCTTTCTTCGCAACCTAATGATGCATTCTGCGGTAGGTACAGCGCTAGGCGGCGTAATGACCATGGTGGGTGAACCACAGAACCTAATAATTGCCGATAAAGCGGGCTGGAATTTCGTCGAATTCTTTATCCGAATGGCGCCAGTGTCTTTACCTGTTTTTGTGTTCGGCCTTTTAACAACTGTGTTCTTAGAAAAAACCGGCTTGTTTAGCTATGGTGCAAAGTTACCTGTTGCGGTTCGACAGATTCTCGCAGACTACAATGATCATATGGACGAAGGACGCAGCAAGCGAGAAAAAGCCAAGCTTTTGGTGCAAGCGTTTATTGGTGTATGGCTTGTTGTGGGCCTAGCTACACACATGGCTTCTGTTGGATTAATTGGTTTATCGGTTATTGTTCTTGCAACCTCAATGAGCGGCGTTATTGAAGAGCACGCCATTGGTAAAGCGTTTGAAGAGGCATTGCCTTTCACCGCCCTTCTTGCTGTATTCTTTGGTGTAGTAGCCGTTATTATTGACCAAGGGCTTTTCCAGCCTGTTATCCATTGGGTGCTTTCTTTCGAGGGCGAAACTCAAATGGTGATGTTCTATCTCGCTAATGGTGCACTGTCGATGGTTAGCGACAACGTATTTGTTGGTTCTGTATACATCACGGAAGTAACAGCAGCCCTGGAAGCAGGACAAATTACTCGAGACCAGTACGATATGCTTGCAGTAGCTATTAATACTGGTACTAACTTGCCCAGTGTTGCCACACCAAACGGACAAGCTGCATTCTTATTCCTGCTAACCTCTGCCATAGCCCCGTTACTGCGCTTGTCGTACGGCAAAATGGTGATGATGGCCCTGCCGTACACCATAGTTCTTACAATTGTAGGCTTGTTAGCGACCTATATTGGCCTAGCTGACGCAACAGCATGGTTATACGATATGCATTTGATAGAGCACCACAACGCCACAGCTGTGGGCAGTGAAGCGGTAGGACATTAATATATGCGCACTGTGATTAGCGGAATAAGCCGGTGGGCAGAGCACAAGTCGTCTTGGCTTGTGCTGTTTGCTTCGTCTTTGGCGCTTGAAGTTGCCGCTCTGTACTTCCAATACGCCATGGGGTTAAAGCCCTGTATAATGTGTATCTATCAGCGCACAGCAATGTATGGCATTGTGCTAGCGGCGCTCATTGTGCTTATCAGCAATAACGGCTTTACCAGAATGCTCGGCTTTGCTGGCTGGGCCGTTTCTGCGGTGTGGGGCTATTTAATTGCCACAGAACACGTAGAAATCTTAAATGCGTCAAATCCGTTTTTTGCCAGCTGCGAAATAGTACCGAACTTCCCTTCTTGGCTGCAGCTTCATGAGTGGCTACCTGCTGTGTTTGCCGCCGAAGGCGATTGCTTAGAAAATACATGGCAATTTTTATCCATGGGAATGGCTGAATGGATGCAAATTATCTTTGCTGTCTATGCCATAGCATTTGTGATTGTATTTGCATGTCGGCTATTGGATAAAAAGCCCTTTTGATTGATTTATCCATTCTCCCCTCTCGCTTGCCGCCTATTCACACAGAGCAAGGCCCTGTCTCGATACAGCGTATTGCATTAAAGCATCGCGATATGCTGTGCGAAGCTGGGCAGCAGTCTATTCAACATGTTAAGCCTTGGTTTGGCTCATCGGTGTGTCCAGTTACGCCTGCACTTTCGAAGCAGTGCATAAATGATATGGAAAAAGCAAGAGAGAGCGGTTATGGGCTTACGTACTTATTGGTCCATGAAGACCGCTGTTTGGGGATGGGGATCATTAACCACATTCACCACGCCCATCTCAGCGCTAATTTAGGCTATTGGCTGAGACCGGATGCCTGTGGAAGGGGCCTTGCTACAGCTATATGCAACGCACTTAAAAAGCTGGCGTTCTCGCAGATGAATTTACACCGCCTTGAATGTTTTGTAGAGCCTAACAACAAAGCCAGTTTGCGCGTAGCAGAGCGTATAGGCGCTATAAAAGAAGGCTTGTGCCGTAAGCGCGTATTTGGCAGAGATGCTTTGTTATACGCACTTGTAAACGACTAAACTGCACATTCCCACCTGAAGCTGTCATCCAAGCTCGTATCTCATTAAGGTGTTCCAAGTTCAGTGTTTTAATTTAAGCGCTTTTATATGAGCGCTCTAAAAAGTATTGTTCAAAAAGTTATATTCTAAGCAGATAGTTAGTCGAGGTCTTCTAACGGCCAGATAGCAATGTAATTTTCAAACTCATTCAAATCTACATCTGTTTCGAATACGGTTTTATTGCGAACAGACATACCTTTGGCATGCATAACATGCTTCTTTCCCTTGTTAAGTAAAGGATGCCAAGAAGGCATTCCCCTTCCCTCGTGCAATCTTCTGTAAGTGCAACTTGTGGGCATAAAGAATATGTCTTTCAAATTCTCTTTAGTTAGTTTAACGCAATCGGGAACCAGCGTTGTGCGGTTTTCGTACTCAGTACATTCGCACTTTTTGGTGTTGAGGTACGAGCATACGATATTGGTGTAATGAATTTGCTCGTTGGCGTTAATGAAGTCTGTAGGCGCGTATTCCTGTGCGTCTTCATCATCAATAAACTTATGTAAACAGCACTTACCGCACCCGTCGCACAACGACTCCCATTCTGACTGGTTCATTTCTTCAAGTGATTTGGTTTCCCAAAATGGTGCCGACATTACGCAGTAACCTTTGTTTGAACAGAGAAATAAGCGCTAAGCGATGCTGTAACCGTATCGCCTTCATAAAGCGGTCCAACACCTTTTGGCGTGCCAGTTAAAATAACGTCGCCAGCGTCTAGCGTAAATACAGAAGACATATGCGCTATTAAAGGAATAACCTTGTGCAGCATTAAAGCTGTGTGCCCTTGCTGTCGAACTTCACCATTAATTTCGAGGGTAAAGCGCAAGTCGTCAAGACCGTCAAATTGCTCAATAGGCACAAATGGTGACAAAGGTGCACTATTGTCGAAAGCCTTTGCTCGTTCCCACGGCTGGCCTTGCTTTTTGAGCGAGGCCTGAATGTCTCTTAACGTAAGATCTAAACCTAATCCAATACCCCATATAGCACTTGCAACATCAGACTCACTGGCGTTTTTTAAGGTATTTTTGAGCAACACCGCCACTTCAAGTTCGTTATGACAGGAACCATTATCAGAGGGTATTACGATAGGTGAAGACATATGACACATTGATGCCTTAGGCTTCATAAAAAGCAATGGCTGTTCAGAGACAACCGAATTCATTTCCTGGATATGGTCTAGGTAGTTTCTACCAATACACACCACTTTATTGACAGGAAGCGGTATAGCCTCACCAGACTCTTGTTTATGTTGATAAGCCATTAATAGCCTCTCTTTATTCGCTCAGACAAATACCCTACAGACACACCAAAATAAGAGGAACGATTCCATTTCATTAGCGTATGGAAGTTGTTGTACACCAGATAAATTCTTCCACTTTTGCCGTCAGGCATAATCAAAGACGCTTTAACATCTACCTTAGGTAAATCTGAGCCGTCGAATCGCCTCACGCCTTGCTCTTGCCAGTAAGACAGCGGTCGCATATTTGCTTTTGACAGGCCTGAAATGGGCACGTCTTGAGTAAGACGAACCTGCCGCCCCCACGTGCCCGAGTCATCCCACCCTTCTGAGGACAAGTAATTTGCTATCGAGGCAAATACATCTGCTGGAGTGCCCCAAATATCTTTTTTACCATCACCATCATAATCGACTGCATAGGTTAAAAAGGATAAAGGCATAAACTGCGTCTGGCCCAGTGCCCCAGCCCAAGAACCTTTAAAAGAGTCTATCGGAATATGGCCCTGATCTAAAATAGTAAGTGCAGCGAAAAAGTTCTTTTTAAACAGCGCTTCTCTTCGCCCTTCATAAGCTAGCGACGCAAGAGCAGAAAGCACGCTATAAGAGCCCTGTATTTTACCAAAATTGGACTCATTGCCCCATAAGGCAACGATAAACCGAGGCTGCACACCATACTCCTCGCCAATTTTATCGAGAAGTGCCCTATTAGACAGGTATTGTTGTACTGCTTGTTCAGCTTTCCAATCTGGCACACGAGATACAATGTAATCGTCTAAGGTAATTTTCTTTTCTGGCTGATTTTTGTCAGCTTTGACAGCTGTAGGGCGAAACGTAATATCGTTAAAAGCCCTATCTAGCAAAGTCGAACTGAAACCTTGTTCAAGTGCTTCATTTTTCAAACTCTTTACATAGGCGTTAAAGTCACTCTCACCCGCAGCAAAAACAGAGGATGTCGCGGTGAACATCAGCGCAACTAAAAGTAATAATACGCGCATGTTAAAACTTTACATCCGGTGTAGATGACAAACCAAGGGCTTCGCGATGTGATGACAATAAATCATCTTCCTTAGGCGGCATTTGCAGATAAAAACCGTTGCTGGTTAATTCTTCTTCTAGTTTTTTCTTATCAATGCCCGCTACTTTATCCCGTTTATCTAATGACAATAACGTAACAAGTTCTGGGTGACCAAAGCGCTCTAACAAAGGCGCAGGCACGTCATCGAAATTGCCTTTCTTAACAACATACAGGTACATGCCCTGCTTCTTTCGAGTTTTGTAAACCGCACACAACATAAAAATACTCTTCTTTTCTAATCGAGCGTGAATGTTCTTAATGTATTATCTGTCTGGTAGCTCACCTAAAAGTGCTTTCACTTTAGGCAAAAACAGGGGCTCTCGCCATGTTGAAAGTACGTCGGGTTTAAGCCCTTGAACGCGAGTATCGTCAACACTGAACCAATACCATTTTAATAATTGGTTTAACTGTTTCTTCGATGAAACCACTTCGTTATTAACGCCGTTTTCCCGAGCAATCTGCTCGCTAATTGCTTTGAGATCAGCCAACGTTTTCTTATATTGAGGAATATCGATAAGCCGCAAGACTTGTGGTAGTCGCAATTTTACCGGCGTTTGTGCAAACCGAGCCCGCGCCTCTTCAATCAATGAAATAATGGTTTCACCATAGCGACGCACAGATTGGTAATTTACACCGTTGATTTTTGACAACTCAGACTTGCTCGACAGCAGGCGCTGAGCGGCTTCAAACATATGCCCTTCTTTAAACACAAAGTTTAGCGCGATATCTTTATTTCTAGCCGTAGTTAAACGCCAAGACGCTAGAGCTTGAAGCACGGTGAGCTGTTCGCTGTTGAGTCGCCAGTTGTTTTTTATACTCAAGTACGCAAAGTCTGCCGGCATCTCAGCACGCTTTTTGTCCGCCAGGAGGTTTATTTCTTGATAGACCCAATGCTCCTTGCCAATTGCTTTTATTTTCCCCACCAGCTCGTGATAGCAAGGTAGCAGATACAATACGTCATTGGCCGCGTAACTTAGCTGAGATTCTCTCAGAGGCCTGGCAATCCCTGTCTCTTATACACATCTGACGCTGCCGACGATATGCAGTG
>OJFL01000842.1_pt1 | contig 13877 bp, 11 predicted proteins | sample 1594131 | NCBI WGS metagenome assembly OJFL01 (sample SAMN05416782, study PRJEB24817) | seawater metagenome | isolation source: Sea water | place: Canada:Atlantic | collected 2013-07 | reverse complement strand
AATGATGTGGCTACCCATGTACTGCTGAGTGAAATATGTACAGCAAAGATCAACATAGCCTAGCGATTAGCAAATGGTTAGTACGCTATATAGAACATATAGCACTAATTTCTTTATCGTGCCGTTGCAATGCGTGTCTGCTTTCACTTGCACTGGCGACATGCTCTTTTAATTTGAACCTTAAAACCGAACTAAGGCCCAGTATATTTATTTACCTATATCCATACACTCTACTTAACAAAACGGTTTATGGAATGGGTATTGTGAAAACAAACAAGATGGTATTGATTTGGATAGCCGTGCTGTCTTTGCTTCTATGTGATGTTTCTAGCGCTGGAATGCTCAATAACCCTCAGCAGTTAGCAAGTCGCTACACAGTATCTCATCAATCGGTAAAGATTAGCGATTATTTGGTTAGCGAAAAGCTTGATGGAATTCGCGCAAGATGGACAGGCGAAGAGCTTCTTACCCGAACCGGCCATGCTATTAGTGCGCCAGAATGGTTTACACAGTCTTGGCCGGGAAAAATGTTAGACGGCGAGTTGTGGTTGGGCCGAGGCAAATTTGAAGAAACTGCCTCAATAGTGCTTTCAGATACTCCTGACGAACGGTGGCGAACAATCACATTTATGGTGTTTGATATGCCGCAGTCAAAACAAACGTTTGAGAAAAGAGTGGACGAAATAAAGCGCATTATTGCTAAAACAAAAAGCTCTGCGCTAATGGCTATCCCTCAATATGGTCTTGATACCCATGAAGCTTTACAAGCAGCATTGACCAAGATTACGGATGCGGGTGGAGAAGGGCTGATGCTTCACTATCGTCATGCGCGATATACACATGGCCGCAGTTCTCATTTACTCAAGCTAAAAAAGCATGAAGACAGCGAGGCGAAGGTGATCGCCCACATCAAGGGAAAGGGTAAGTTTAAAAGTATGTTGGGCTCTCTTCTCGTTCAAACGGCAGAAGGAATTCAGTTCAAACTTGGGACAGGGTTTTCAAACGAAGAGCGTTTGCATCCGCCCCATATCGGGCAATGGGTAACTTACAAATATTACGGTTACACAGGAACAGGCAAGCCTCGCTTCGCCAGTTTCATGCATGTTAGGCCGCAAAAAGATTTACAGCACAATATCCGCGCATCTACCGAAACAGTACCGAAGAAAACAGCGCAAGAAACACAGCAATAAAAAACATCGTGATGAATAATAACTAACGTCAGTTTGGCACGGGGCACTAAACCAAAGCTTTGTGGTAATAGACAAGCAGCGAACCGGTCAGTACCTAATCGCGCTTTAGTAATTGTTTTTACATCAAGCGGTTAGATTGCAAAAGGTGATTACCTACTATACGGTTGTATTTATCCACTGTGTTTCAAATGGCCAAAGTTGCCTTTTGAGGCTTAAGACTCAATAGATAAGGTAGTCGTTATGAGGTGCTTATGGAAAACGTTGTTCATCGTAGGTGGCTTATTTTTACTTGCAGCATGCGATAACTCAGAGCGTGCTAACCAAGCTATTGAACCAATGGCAAAAGCCCAATCTGAGGACGAACTCCTTTCGCAAATTAAGGCGGTGGGTGTATTAAAAGTTATTACGCGAAATGCCCCTACTACCTATTTCATAGGCCGTGACGTTATGCCTCGAGGGCCTGAATTTGACATGGCTGACTCGTTTGCCTCTTTCCTAGGAGTTGAGCTAGAGGTTGTTGAGAAAAATTCTATCCAGGCCGTCATTTCAGCACTAAAAAATAAAGAGGGACATATTGCGGCTGCAGGACTCACCCAAACCAAATCTCGAGCAGCTGAGTTTATGTTTGGCCCCAGCTATCAAGATATTACGCAGCAGGTGGTTTGTCGGCGGGATAATGTTCAGCCAGAATCAATAGAGGAGCTTATAGGGCTCGATATTATGGTGGCAGCGGGAACCGCTTATAGCGAACGGCTTAAAACACTTCAGATGCAGTATCCAAATCTGAGCTGGGTGGAAAGTGCCAGTTTAACCACCGAGCAAATCCTCTATAAAGTATGGCAGCGAGAAATAGATTGCAGTATAGCTGACTCGAACATTGTGGATCTCAATCGTCGATATTTTCCTGAGTTAATTGCGCCGTTTAACCTTGCTAGAAGTGAAAACTTGGCTTGGATGCTAAATACTTCGAGCAGAGCACTGGCCGAGGCGGTAAATGAGTGGTTTCTCGATTACCAAGAAACGGGTCGTTTAGACAGCACGCTCGATCAATATTATGGTTTTTTTGAAGTGTTTGATTATGTAGATACTCGTACGTTTATTCGACGTGTAGACGAACGATTTCCTGAATTTCGACAGTATTTTAGCGATGCTGCCAAGAAATATAATTTACCCTTTCACTTACTGGCAGCTCAAGCTTATCAAGAGTCTCATTGGCTTGCCGACGCCGTCAGTCCTACTGGGGTTCGGGGCATAATGATGCTTACCCAAAAAACCGCCAAAGAGGTGGGTGTAAGCAACAGGTTAGATCCTAAGCAGAGTATATTTGGTGGGGCGCGTTACCTCTCTAAAATAAGAACCCATAGATTTGTCGATGAAGTTGAAGAACCCGATCGCACCTGGCTTGCACTCGCTGCATATAACGTAGGTCGAGCGCATTTACACGATGCGCAAACGCTGGCGCGTCAACTTAATTTGAACCCCCATAAATGGGCTGACATGAAACAAGTATTGCCTTTACTTAGCGACAAGCGATATTACAAAGATTTACGCTATGGTTACGCTCGGGGTACTGAGCCAGTGCGGTACGTTCAGCGAATTCGTGAGTATCACCATATTATAGAAAATGAGTTAGAGTAAAAGATGGCTCAGTATAGGGAATGCCTCTCCTCCAGCTAGATACGCAGTGTTACGTTTACTTTATTTGCGTTTTTATCCAAAGACAAATTCGCTGCAATGTTCAGTGATAAACATGACCATAAGAAAGGTTTCTTCTAGATAGCAGCATCATTGGATGTTACCAACATTAATGTATAAACTACCTTCCAAATAATTAGCTTTATTAACTTACAGGAATGTCTAATGGACAAGCTTCTCTTTGTATTAATGGTTCTTTGTTTATCTGCTGGCTGCGTGCAGGCGCAAGTGGACCCTGTCGCTCAAATCAACAAGGTTAGCTTTGATCGTATCTCAATCACCATGGGTGATAAAAAATACGACGTTGAGTACGCAAAAACTTTTGAACAGCGTGCCCAGGGGCTTATGTTTAGGAAGGAATTATGTGAAGATTGCGGCATGTTTTTTACCTTTGATACCGCTAAGTATGCTGGTATGTGGATGAAGAACACGTTTATACCCTTAGATGTAGCATTTATCGACAGAAACGGTGTAATTACTGACATAAAACCTTTGATGCCTCATAGCCTCGAATCTGTAGGCTCATCGAAAAAGGTACTGTACGCACTGGAAATGAACCAAGGGTGGTTTGCCAATCACAATATTCGGGTTGGTGACCAAATAATAATTCATCGTTAAGCTGCGCATCTAAGTGCGCAGTAAAGCCAGTGAATAGCTGGTGTAGATCTGGAGTTGATTAAAGTGACAAATGCCTTATCGATAGCTAAGTTCGGCGGAACCAGTGTTGCCAATTATGAAGTAATGCAAAACTGCGCCCGAATTGTTGCCGGTAACAAAAATACGCGCATCGTTGTAGTAAGTGCATCTGCTGGAGTAACAAATCATCTTGTAAGTCTTGCGCATACGCCCATGACACAGCAGCAAATAGATGATACCTGCCAAGCTATTACCAACATTGAGCTGGCGATACTCGACAAACTTGCTGATAAAGCTTCTATAGAACCCAAACTTAATGACCTTCTCGACGAAGTTCGCGCTTTAGCCTTTCATGAAGAAATTCTTCATCGTAACGATTTAAAAGACCAACTGCTGTCTATGGGGGAGCGAATGTCTTCTCTTATGTTCTCGTCGGTTTTAGCAGAGCAGGGCGTGAGCACTATTAACTTTGACGTGCGTAAAGTATTGCGAACCGATAGCGAATTTGGTGAAGCAGCTCCGCAAGTTGAACAAATTGAAACATTGGCAAGCCAGTTGTTAGCACCGGAAATTGAGAATGCTATTGTGGTAACTCAAGGTTTTGTTGGCGCTGATGAGAACGGAAATACAACTACCTTGGGGCGCGGCGGTTCAGACTTTACGGCCGCTTTATTGGCAGAAGCCTTAAATGCAGAGGCCTGTGAGATTTGGACCGATGTGATTGGCGTTTATACTACTGACCCAAGAATTACCGATGCAGCAAGCCCATTGCCTGAGCTTAGCTTTGAAGAAGCCGCTGAAATGGCAACCTTTGGGGCTAAAGTACTTCACCCGGCAACGATGGAGCCTGCACTGCGTAAAAATATTAAAGTGTTTGTTGGCTCCAGCAAAGAGCCAGAGAAAGGTGGCACTTGGATTGTTCGCGATTGTGAGCACGAGCCGCCATACCGTGCTATAACCCGTCGTAAAGAACAGGTTATGGTAACAGTTAAAACGCCGAAGATGATGTACGCGCAGGGTTTCCTTCAACAGGTATTCGCTATTATTGCTAAACATAAACTCAGTGTGGATTTGGTTACTACGTCTGAGATATCAGTATCTTTTACCCTTGATAATCCAGCAAACTCGGTAGCTCAGCGACTAAATAAAGAGACTATTGCCGAGCTAGAAACTATCTGTGACGTTACTGTGGAAAAAGGGTATGACCTCGTTACTGTAGTTGGTAATAACATGCAAACCGCAGTAGGCGTGTCGAGCAAGATTTTGGCAGCGGTATCAGACTTTAATCTGCGCATGATTTGTTTTGGTGCAAACCCTCACAACCTGTCGTTCCTGGTTAACGAAAGTAACAGCGACGATGTGGTGAGAAAGCTTCATAAAGCGTTGTTTGAGTAGCCCTGTTTAAGCGGTAATGATTCGCGACTTTACCGCTCAGACCTCTAAAATAAACGAAAACGGCCAACCTTAATTGGCCGTTTTCTTATTTAAAACACGCATCCATTTAAGTGAGATACACGAGTCTGCTGGAAATAGCTATTCCACAGGTATAACGACTTCGTGCCGCTTATTCCAAGGTAATGTAAAGGGAGAGTCGTAGCCCAAATAGCTAGGCTTGCCGATAACCTTGTAATTATTTTCCTTCAATGTGCTCATTAGCGTTTCAGTATAGGCATTACGTTTGTCGTCGTTATTAAATCCTGAGTAGCGTATCACGGCTACTTTTCTCGCTGGTACTTCAACAAGTTGCACGTTGGCATGTGTTGGTACTGGGGCGCTGTCTGCCGTGTATTTGCTGGGAAGAAAAAACATCATGGTGTTTGATGATGTAACCTCAACAGGAGATGTCATCGATATTTCAGCACTTTGCGCTGAGTTGTTCCCCATTTCCACGGGCGAAGTCATTGCTATTTCACTCTGAGTTTTGTTCTCTCCTGAAATATAGTTAAACAGTAGCCTAAATGCTCCGTTGTCGCTGCTTCCTTTTGACATAACAGCCAATGCAGATGGATAGCTCCGAATTTCTATATAGTCGCTTAAAGACGCAACAGTGTCATAGGCAATGGTCTCATTATCTTTGTAATAGACTTTATCGGCATTGGCATTAACATCGGCAGAAAAGCTCGTCATAAGTAATCCGCATATTGAAGTGAATACAAGAAGTAATGAACCTCTCATTGTGACTATTTTCATCATTAACCACTATTTTTATATTTTAAATTACTACGTTATTACCCGATTATTTGGTCATTTAACGCCCAGAAAGTTAACAATACAAAGTAAAAAATTAGAAAATAAAAAAAGGCCCTTGCGCAAACGCTAAGGGCCGTTTCATCATTTTTGTCAATTTAAACGCGATAGCCAAATCTTAGATTTAGCGGGCGTTAACTTACCTACACCTTAAATTGACGTATTGATTGTTGAAGCTCGTCAGCAAGCCTTGCAACTTCGTGGCTAGAGTCTGACGTTTGTTGAGCTCCTGCAGTTGTCTCTTCAGCAATGCCTACAATCGTCTCTAACTTCTGACTGATTTCTTGAGATACTGTGTTTTGCTCGCGAGCAGACTGCTCAATTTGAGAGCTTACATCGTGAGCTTTGTGTACGGCATCAGAAATAATATCCAGCGCTTGCGTGGCTTTTTCTGTTTGCGATACGCAAGCTGCGGTTTGTTCTTTACCTTGATTCATTACCGAGACCGCACGTTCTGCTCCTGCTTGAAGCACCTCGATCATGGCGTTGATTTCCTGAGTAGATTGCTGTGTTCTACTTGCAAGTGTGCGTACTTCGTCAGCAACTACGGCAAATCCTCTACCTTGCTCTCCAGCTCGTGCCGCCTCAATTGCGGCATTAAGCGCCAATAGGTTGGTTTGGTCGGCTACGCCGCGAATAACATCTAGAATGCCACCAATGCTTGCACTGTCCTGGTGTAGCTTGTTGATAACATCAGCTGCGTCTTGAACGTCTTTGGCAAGTATCTCAATCGTGTTCTTGTTCTCAAGAGAGATTTGACGAACATTTTCGGCTTCTTTATCGGCATGACGAATTTGACTTAGGGTATCTTCAGCGTTTTGTACCACCATCTGAGACGTTGAGTGCATTTCGGTAGTGGCAGTAGCGACCTGTCCAATTTGCGACTTCTGATCTTGAATTGAGTGTGTGGTTTGCGCCGTTACCGCAGAGGTTTGCTCCGACGCTGCAGCTAATTGTTCTGCGCGAACATTAATACCGGTGATAAGCTCTTTAAGACTTCCAATTAGCGTATTGCAGTTTCTCGCCAAAAGACCAAACTCGTCTTCGGCCGAGTCATCGAGGCGGTGGGTTAAGTCTCCAGAAGAGGCTACCGTCAATAGCTCGTTTACTCTGCGTAATGGCAGGGTAATGGCGCGTACTGTGATATAGCCAATAAAGGCAGCAACGGCAATAGAAGCCAGAACAACCACGATAACGAAGGTATTGCCAGTTGTAATGGCAGAGTTAACTTGCGTTTCAATGTCACTGGCTTTTTTATCTGCAAGCGTAAGCAAGCGACCTAATTCCAATATGCCCTGATTAATATTGGCATCAGACGCATTGAGTGCACGCTCGGCATCATTTCTACGTTCTAGGCGGTTAACGTGTAATTGCATAACGCCATCGCTTGCTTTAATTGCATTGACTGCATCATTAACTAAGTCGTTAATATCGTTAAGCGTACCTGAAGTGTCTTTGCCATCTGCGGCATCATTCATTTCACTTAGCTGAGTAACCACTTTATCAACTACTAGGTCAACCTCGTTACCCAGGGTTTGCGAGCGCTGTAGCGTTTGCGTTTTTATATATTCGTAAGACACTGTAAGCAGCGACAATAATGAAGTTTCCAGTTCGCCACCAATTTCAGAGGCTCGACGTAATTCAGGAATACGCTGAACAGACTCTAAATCTGAAAAATCGAGTAGGTATGTAGATGCATCGTCAGCGTTGTCTTCGGCATCGCCAAGGCGGTCTGCAATGGTGTTGCGTAAATCTAGATATTGTTTGTGATTGTCGTACATATTGTCGACGTTTTGAGTATAAGACTCATAGGCTTCACGAACCGAGTTAAGTGAGCCTTTCAACTCAGAATCTTTATTAACGGCCTGCGCTAGCCGGTTGTATTCTGAGTCGAATGAGTCTTTCGCTGTATTAAAGGCCGTGCGCTTTTCCGAGAGACCAGACAGTTCCTCTTCAATGTAGCTTTCGAAGGTAAGGCGGCCCATGTTCAGAAAACTGGCCTTTAGCGCGTTACTTCCTGCAACACTTGGCAAAGCGACATCGTTCACTTCTTCTGTTGCTGAGCCTATGGAATTAAGGTTAATGAGTGATACAACGCTAACAACGACAAGAAGAGCACTGATCGCTATAAACCCACCGATTACGCGAGTGGCTACGGTTATTTTCATCGGAACTCCTGGATGAGTGTTTTAGTTTTTATTTCCACGATATTAGGATCTGTTGGCCTTCACGTACGTTTTTAGCGGCCAAGATAAACCGTCAGTAACTTGCAATATTACCTCGCAAACCGCACAAAATATACCTCATTGTTTTAGAGGCAGCATAGCTTGCAGTGCATTCTAATCTCGGTTTTATCCCGTCGCTTTCAAATAAATGTATCGACTACAATTACTTAATGTTTACCCGTATTGGAGAAAACATTAATTTATTTTTCTGGTCATACCAGTGGAGTCCGCAATGTTCAGGCAGAAAGTGTGATCAACTCGCCGGTGGTGTCGTTGAGAAGGGTAAGGTTTTGCCCCCAAACGTATCCTGTATCGAGGCCAATAAACTGTGATGAGTCAGTTTCTCCGGCAAGCGCAGCCCAATGACCAAAAATAACGCGGTGTTTGGGTTTTAGTTTACTATTACTTACCTCAAACCAAGGCTTTATTTCATCTGTCGCGCTGTCGGGGTGTGATTTGTTTTCAAAGTTAAGCTCACCATCTTGCGATACAAATCGCATTCGTGTGCAAGCATTAACGGTAAATCTGCGTCGTTCTTCTTCGCTGAGGTTGGAATTCCACTTTACTGGTGTATTGCCATACATAGTGTTTAAAAACGCAACGTAGTCTGGCCCTTTTAAAATGTCCGACACTTCATCGCTTAACGCCACTACATCTTTGATTGACCACAAGGGGTAGAGGCCTGCATGCACAATTAGGGTTTTCTTGTTTAGTCGAAGAGCAAGCGGAAACTGGCGTAACCAAGTCTCTAACTCATGCACATCATTTGCGTTTAATAGCGGCTCTAGGTTATCTGCTTTTTTGGGTCTATGGATACCGTTAAGCGTTGCCAGAAAATGAAGGTCGTGATTGCCAAGAACGCTTGAGAAGCTTTTACCAAGAGACTTAAGAAAGCGCAGCGTGCTTAATGAGTCTTCACCACGCGCTACTAAGTCACCCACCGCATAGAGTTTATCCTGCGCAGGGTCAAAATTTACTTTGTCGAGAATTTGTCTTAAGCCGCTATAACAGCCTTGTATGTCCCCAATGAAATAGGTGTTGCCTTTAGACATTATTGGCCTTTAGTGAAGTATATGGGGAACAGCAAGTCGAAACACGTCAATAGGTACTTTGAATCGATCGCCATTCTCTCGTTCCATTTCATAGTAGCCTTCCATATTACCAACGGGCGTGTCAATGACGGCACCGCTGGTGTACTCAAAACTTTCACTTGCTTTTAGTATCGGCTGCTTTCCTACGACACCGGCACCTTGAACTTCCGATGTCTTTCCGTTGGCATCAGTAATTCGCCAGTAGCGATTAATTAGCTGCACGGTCTCGTTACTCTCATTTTTGATAATAATATGATAAGCAAATGCGAATTGCTCTGAATCTGAGGGTAGATGCTCGGGCAAGTGGCGAGTTTTCACTCGCACTTGAATGTCTAATTCATGCATAGAAAGAAACTAAGACTCTTGGTTATATTCTTTGTTTGAGACCGCATTGGCTAAAGTAGCAAAATCAGTCAAAGAAAGTGTCTCTGCTCGACACTTGGGGTTGAGACCAAGCGCACTGATTTCTTCCTCATCCAAACAATCTTTCAGAGAGTTTCGAATTGTTTTTCTGCGCTGATTAAAGGCCTGAGCGCATACTCTTTCAAGTGTGCTTAACGACTCTACCTGCACAGGAGGAACGCTATGGGGAACGAGTTTTACTACTGCCGAATCTACTTTTGGAGGTGGCTTAAATGCTCCAGGAGGCACATTTAATACTGGGATAACGTGGCAGTAGTATTGCGCCATTACCGAAAGTCTGCCATAGCTCTTTGAGCCAGGGCCCGCGGCAAGCCTGTTCACTACTTCTTTTTGAAGCATAAAGTGCATATCTTCAATGCTAGATGCGTGATCAAATAGATGGAACATCAAAGGTGTAGATATGTTGTAGGGTAAGTTTCCGAAAACGCGAAGCTTGCCATCACAATCGGGCATCTCTTTGGCAAGCGCAGTGAAGTCCATCGTCATCGCGTCTTGTTCGATAACGTTGAGTTTTTCACCGTTAAACGGGTGGTGGCGAAGTCGTTTGGCTAGGTCACGGTCTAGCTCAATTACGGTAAGTCGGTCAACTTCATCGCAAACTGGATCAGTTAATGCGCCTAAACCTGGACCAATTTCTACTAAGTTCTGTCCGCTTTTAGGCCCAATTGCCGCTACAATTTTCCCGATGACATAATCGTCGTGTAGAAAGTTTTGCCCAAAGCGTTTTCGTGCCGTATGGCCTAAATGTGTTTTACTCATTGTTGATGCTGCGCAAGCTCAATGGCTTTTTCCAATGCTTTTCTGAAACTGCCGGCGTCTGCGTTGCCTGTTCCTGCTAAATCGAGAGCAGTACCGTGGTCAACAGACGTACGGATGAAAGGTAAACCTAACGTTATGTTTACCGATGCGCCGAACCCTTTATACTTTAACACAGGCAAGCCTTGATCGTGATACATGGCTAATACTACGTCAGCATCTTCAAGATATTTAGGCTGAAAAATAGTGTCTGCAGGAAGGGGACCAATAATATCGAGGCCTTCTTCACGAAGTTCATTGAGTGCCGGTGTTATGGTATTAATTTCTTCAGTGCCAATATGGCCGTCTTCTCCGGCGTGGGGATTAAGCCCACAAACGTAAATTCTTGGCTTTTTAATTCCAAATTTCAGTTTCAAATCTGTGTGAATAATATGAATGACTTTATGAAGGCGTGTGCCGGTGATTGCCTTGGCAACATATTCCAATGGAATATGCGTGGTAGCCAGCGCCACATTTAGCCCCTCTGTTGCCAGTAACATCACAACATCAATGGTATTTGATTGATAGGCAAAAAACTCTGTGTGGCCGCTAAATGAAACGCCCGCTTGGTTAATAATGCCCTTGTGCACTGGACCGGTTACCACAGCATCAAAGTCACCGTCTATGTTGGCTTGGCATGCTTCGCGAAGTGTCTCTACTACGTAAAGCCCGTTTTCACTGTCAAGGGTTCCAGCCACTACATCTGCTGATTTACTAATATGTTTGATAAACAGTGAACCCGGCGCTTGAATGTCCTCAATAGCCGGGTCGTAGTCAATAAGCGTTAACGGAAGGTCTAAATCTTTGGCTCGTGCCATTAGCATATCGCTGTCGGCAAACACGACAAGCTGCGCTTGCCATGCCTCCTGAGCCAGTTTGATGATCAAATCTGGCCCGATGCCCGCCGGCTCTCCCGGCGTTACTGCTATTTTAATTGGTCTGCTCATGAATGACTTATAGTTTTAGGACTCAATAACTTCAACATACGCTGCATCACGCATTTCACGAAGCCAGTTTTCTGTTTCTTCTGCAAACTTCCTGTTAAAGATCAGCTGGTATGCTTTTTCTTCTTTGCGTTTATCTGTTGCATCATCCACACGGCGGTCGATAAGCTGAATTAAGTGCCAACCGTGCACAGAGCGAACCGGCTCACTAAACTCACCTGGTTCTAACTGCGCTAATGCGTCTTTAAATGCAGGCACATAATTATCTGGGTTAGACCATCCAAGATCGCCACCGCGAAGTGCAGAGCCAGGATCTTCAGAATATTCTTTAGCCAACTCTTCAAAGTCAGCTTCGCCAGCTTTTACATCCTCTTTAAAACCAGCAAGCATGGCCTTTGCCTTGTCTTCACTTAAAATAATTGAAGGCTTAACAAGAATATGACGGGATTTCACTTCTTGCACCGTCACTTTTTCAATACCGCGGGTATCGATTACTTTAAGAATATGAAAACCAGCGCCACTGCGTATTGGGCCTACTAGAGAGTCGACATCTTCATTTTGCACCGCTTCGGCAAAAAGTGTAGGCATAGCGTTGATGTTTAGCCAGCCCATATCACCACCTTCAAGGGCTTCATTACCCGACGATGATGCGATAGCAATTTTGGTGAAATCTGAGCCAGACTCCAATAGTGAGATAACTTTATCTGCTCTTTCACGAGCTGCCTGGATATCTTCATCTGTTGGATCGGCAGGGAAACCAATAAGAATGTGGCCTAAACGATATTCAGCTTGTTCTGCACCTTGCTGTTCAATTAAGCCCATTAAAGTGTCAATTTCTTGTGGGGTGATGTATACACGACGGCGCACATTGGCGCGTCTTACTTCGCCCATGATAATTTCTTCACGGATATCTTCACGATAGTCGTCGTAGGAGATGCCTTCTGCAATAAGCGAAGCTCGAAGCTGCTCCATCGTGGCGTTTTGATTGGCAGCAATGTTGCCAATGGTTTGCTCTAGTTGAGGGTCACTTATTTGAATACCCATACGCTCAGCCATTTGAAGCTGAAGATTTTTTGTAATTAAACGCTCAATAGCCTGCGTTCTCAGCGCCCGATCTGACGGTAGCTCTTGATTATTCGCCTCAGCATTACGCTTAACTTCTTTTACTAGTGCGTTAATTTCGCTTTCTAGTATCACCCCTTGGTCTACGATCACGGCAACGCGATCAAGCATGACCTCTTGTGCCACACTGCTAAATGAGAGTATTGCACCTAACATCAATGCACGGATAATGAACTTCATACACACTCTTTATTATTGGTTAATTGCATTAACACACACTTTTGTATGCGTAATTACGGGTTAATTTAAACTATAAGGCTGTCGATAGCCAAACATACCGTCTTCCAGCATGCTTCTTCGGCTCGCCATCGAGCCAATTCCTTTGAATATAAACTGTAGTGAAACCCCTGAATCGAAATCATCAGTGGTTTGTTCGCCGCTATCGTTGAATCGGTTGTTGAGCGTTCGCTGTGCTACGAGACGCACTGCCCAACAGCAAGACTCGTATTGAATGCCTGCATAGGTTTCAACACTGCGATTTCTCTCAAGATCCCGATAAGTTCTGCCAACCCATTGCCAGTTCTTAGTGATAGGCCAACTCGCCGATAGACCTATTTGATCAATAGTTTCACCACTTAAGTTGCGTACATACCGGTGGCTGAGTTGAAGAAAGCGAGACGCATCTTTTCGATATTCGATGCCCACACTGCTTAAATCAACCTTGTCGGTATCGGTGTTTACTTGTACATCGGAGTGAAAGTACCAGTTTTGATCAAAACGCCAATCTAACTCGGCGGCTAAAGCTGAACGATCTTGGTCTTTATTTGCTGCTATTACTTTATTATCTTCAAGATAAAATATCTGACCCACACTTAGAACAAATTGTTCCCTATTGTTTTTATCTAACATTCGCGTGGTTGCGCCGACAGTGATTTGATTATTATCGTTAATACGGTCAAGGCCGGTAAATTCCTGTCCCCGAAAAAGACCTTCAACATCTGTAAGTAGTGCGGTTGAATCGTATAGACCGATAGCGGTTTGATCTTCATAAGAGGTGTATAAATACTGTACCTTTGGTTCAAAAGTCATCGAAAGCTCGTCATCAAACCACGAAGTATCTCTTTCAAAGTATAAAGCGCCGTAAAGTCTTGCTTGGCCTAGGCTACGCTCGACATCCTCTTCAAGCTCGGTTCCCGCTACATTGTCCTGGCGGTAAACGGTTTGAAATAGTGTTGTCTCTGCTACTACTTCTCCCCATGCTGCACGTAGCGGCAAGGCGAGCGTTGGCGCTACGTGAAAACGAGTGGCAGTAGGGGCGGTTGTTAACGTGTTGTCAAAGTGGGCTAGCTCTGAATCAATGCTGAACTCAAAATAGCGCCCTAGCGCAGTGTTATAGTTGAGCTTTATTTGAGGTACTGCTCGGTAGCTATCTGCGGTGTCGCCTAGTACTTCGAAGTCTTTTACCTGTACATTGACTGACAAATTCTCAGAATAATAACTTAACCCCACGCTGCGATATAAATGCTGTCTCTTATACACATCTGACGCTGCCGACGATATGCAGTGTGT
>OJFL01000840.1_pt1 | contig 13885 bp, 14 predicted proteins | sample 1594131 | NCBI WGS metagenome assembly OJFL01 (sample SAMN05416782, study PRJEB24817) | seawater metagenome | isolation source: Sea water | place: Canada:Atlantic | collected 2013-07 | reverse complement strand
ATCTACACACTGCATATCGTCGGCAGCGTCAGATGTGTATAAGAGACAGCGATATGCCTGCTTGTACTTTGGCCAGAGTGCTCTTTCTTTTATATCTCTAGAATTAAACTTCCAATTTTTCTTTTTTTCGTCTATTCTAGATAGAAAGCGAGCTCTCTGCTCGTCTTGTCCTAAGTTTAAAAAGAATTTTAAGACAACTGTGCCATTTTTTAAAGGTGATTTTCCCAGTTTCTGATGCTTTCGTATCTATCGGCAAATATTGGACTTATGAAGGAGCAATAGGTAATTGGTAATGGGTTTCAGAGTTTATATCAGTGATGTAAAACGCTATTGCATTAGCTTCTTAAAGCATTTTGTATGCTTAAAGAAGATCATACTGATGCCAAACAATGGCAAAAGCACAGTAGAAGCCAAATGAAATATATATAAGAAATAAACTAGAATTACAAATAATGTACCTCTATGGAAGTTGTGCCTATTTATTAATCTGGAAGTTTCAATGTGATCTCGAAGAAAAAAGAAAACACAACCCGCAATAATTCCGCCAATAAATAGTAAAATTATTTTAGTAGTCCGACTCAAAGCTATTTAGCCATCAAAGCCTCTATCTCCTCTACTTCTATTGGCATTCCAGCTTCGTCCATCATATCTACGGGACCATTTTCGGTGATCAGTATTTGGTTTTCTATGCGTACGCCTATTCCTTCTTCCGCTATGTAGATACCTGGCTCACAGCTAAATACCATTCCAACAGCCATTGGTTCGTATCGCATACCACTATCGTGTACGTCTACACCTAAGAAGTGACTAGTGCCGTGCATGAAGTACTGTTTTACTGCTGGCCATGCTGGATCTTGATTTTTTACCTCTTCTGCAGTTAGTAGTCCGAGACCAATTAATTCTTCGGTCATTAGAAGTTCTACCTCTTTTTGGTATTCCATGAGCATAGTACCTGGTACTAGCATTTTACGAGCAGCTTTCATCACACGAAGTGTAGCGTTGTATACGTCTTTCTGACGAGGAGAGAACTTGCCATTGGCAGGCAAACATCTTGTCATATCACTTGCATAGTTGGCATAGTCTACACCGCAGTCTACTAGGATGAGGTCTCCGTCTTTTACTTCATCTTTATTTTCTAAATAATGGAGTGTACAAGCATTCTTTCCAGCGGCCACTATAGGTTCGAAACTGAAACCACTTGCTCTATTACTCAAAAAAGTATGAGCAAGGTTTGCCTCTATTTCATATTCACCCATTCCTGGTTTGGTAGTTTCTAAGACACGAAGTAGACCTTTTTTAGAGATCTGCACAGCCTCACGCATTACTTCTAGTTCTAGCTCCGTTTTAGTGCCTCTAAGTCTATTGAGTATTTTACCAGCACGCTTGTAGGTGTGCATAGGATATAGCTCCATTATTTCTTTAGCAAAGTCTATAGCCTTAGTAGGAGATTTTGGATTGAATCGGTCGTTTTCGTTCAGTGGTAAGTATACATTATCTGCGAGATTTAACACTTGGCGAAGTTGCTGAATATAGTCGTTGTTCCAAAAAATATTTTTGATGCCACTTGTAGCAGTCGCATCTTCTTTGGTATATTTATATCCTTCCCAAATAGCAATTTTTGCATTGGTTTCTACTAAAAAAAGACACTCCTGGTATGCATCAACAGGGCAATCAGGGAAAAGCACCAAAACACTCTCTTCTTGATCTATGCCACTCGCCCAGAACATATCTGAGTTTTGCTTGAATTTATATACTGCATCACCATTCCAGCTATACTGGTAGTTGCTATGGAATATAGCGATACTATTCGGTTCCATTTGGGCTACAAAACGCTTTCTGTTTTCTATAAAAATCTGCTTATTGAGTCTTGGATACTTCATTACGGGCAAAGCTAAGGATTTGCGTTGAGTAGTTATGAGTATAGAGCGAAAAGTTGTAGCTGTTTTTTTGAAGATTTGGTTAGGTCTCCTATTCATACCTACCTTCGCAATCTAAGGAATATTTTATGGTAAAAACAACACAAGAACTATTAGCAGACCTTGGTATCAAGGCGAAAAACGAAAGTATATGTACGGGCAGAGAGTGGGTCACTTCTCTTGGCACTGAGACTGTAGAGGTCTTCACTCCAGTGACTGGCGAAAAGCTAGCCGAAGCAGTATTTGCTAGCGATAGTGAGTATGAGCATGTTGTGAAAAAAGCTCAGGAAGCTGCTGCGTATTGGAAGACAGTCCCAGCACCACTTCGCGGTGATATAGTACGTCAGTACGGTATCAAGCTAAGACTACGCAAAAAGGATTTGGGTAAGCTTGTGAGTCTAGAAATGGGTAAAAGTTACCAAGAAGGACTAGGTGAGGTGCAAGAGATGATAGACATCTGTGACTTCGCAGTAGGGCTTAGTCGCCAGCTATATGGACTTACCATGCACAGTGAGCGACCAGAGCATAGAATGTATGAGCAGTGGCATCCCGTAGGATTAGTAGGTGTGATATCAGCTTTTAATTTTCCGGTAGCGGTATGGGCTTGGAATAGTATGATAGCTGCAGTATGTGGCGATGTTACTATATGGAAACCAAGTGAAAAGACTCCTCTAACAGCTATAGCATGTCATAACCTGATGAAGGAAGTGATTATAGAAAACGATCTTCCAGAAGGACTATTTAACCTAGTGATAGGAGATTATAAAATAGGAGAGGCCTTGGCCAAAGATAAACGAGTACCTCTCATTAGTGCTACAGGTAGCACTAGAATGGGACGCAGAGTGAGTCAGGTAGTAGGAGCTAGATTAGGTAAATCTTTGCTTGAGTTAGGAGGTAATAATGCTGTGATTATCAGCGAAAAAGCTAATCTTGATAATGCACTTGTAGCAGCCGTATTTGGCTGTGTAGGTACTGCAGGACAGAGATGTACTAGTACACGAAGATTACTTATTCAAGAGTCTGTATTCGAAGACTTTAAAAAGAAACTAGTAAACGCGTATGGTCAGCTGAGTATAGGCGATCCTTTAGACGAGAATAATCACGTAGGGCCACTTATAGATAAAGATGCAGTAGCTGCTTTTGAAAGAGCGGTACGTGCAGTAGAAGAAGAAGGTGGTGAAGTGCTAACAGGTGGTGAGGTGCTTACTGGTAAAGGCTACGAGAGTGGTTGCTATGTAAAGCCATGTATTGCAGAAGCTCGTAATCATTTTGAAATAGTGCAAGAAGAGACTTTTGCTCCAATTGTGTATCTAATTCCATTTAAGACATTAGATGAAGCTATCCTTATGCAAAATGATGTGAAGCAAGGACTTAGTTCTGCTATATTCACAGATAGTCTGCAAGAAGCAGAAGCATTCCTGAGTGCTGCGGGCAGTGACTGTGGTATAGCCAATGTAAATATCGGAACCAGTGGTGCTGAGATAGGCGGAGCCTTTGGTGGAGAGAAAGAAACAGGCGGTGGACGCGAGAGTGGTTCTGATGCTTGGAAAGTATATATGCGTAGACAAACTACGACCATAAACTACGGTAAAAGTGTACCGTTAGCTCAAGGTATCAAGTTTGACTTGTAACTAACACATTGAAAGAATTAAAAAGCCCGATAATCGTATGATTATCGGGCTTTTTAATGGGTCATGTTTTACTAGTTAATATCCCAATATTGATATAATTTATTAACCAATAGATTTTCTTCATCGTCTATCTTGTCATCAGCTTTTATTAATTTTATTGCAAAATATAAGAGTTCTAAACGCTCGTTCTCTGTTGAGTCAGCATAGAAATCTTCAGCACATTTTTGAAGTAAAATCGGGTAGTCGTCAAGAGAAGTGACACTTAATTCTTCTAAAGCATCTTCTAGGTTACCTCCAAAGGGGAAGTTTTGACCAACATAGTCTATTATTACACTTCCTTCTTTTGGGTCAAAATCGCCGTCTATTTCTGCTAAGATATTGAGTATCTGAAAACCAGCAATGTCTTTATTTTTTCTGCTCATATTAACCTATTGTCTATGCAAGTTTATCTATTTTTGAGCCAAATGAAAAATGTATTTTTATTGTTTTGGTTATTGACCCTTAGTTCTACTGTGTTAGCTCAAAGCTTTGGGGCTCAGCTGGCGTTAGGAGCTAATTTTAGCCAAGTGGATGGAGACCAATTAGGCGGGTATAATAAGTTAGGTGCCAACGTAGGTGTGCAGATCAATAGAGAGATAAATGATATATGGCAGGCTGCCTTTGAGATGCGGTATAGTATGAAAGGTGCTAAGAAAGTAATAGATCCAGATGCTCCTGAGCCAACATTGAAACTGAGCTATCACTTTGTTGAAGTGCCGCTTATGGCAAAGTATACCAAACTTAAGAAAGTAACACCATACGGAGGATTGAGTGTAGGAGTAAATGTATTTAACGAGCGAAATGATAATGGTATAATCTCAGAAGAAGAGGCTTTGCAACGTTTTGAAGTTGGCTTTTTGCTCGGTGGGACGTATCACCTTACGGATAAAATAGGGCTAGACCTAAGACACTCATATTCCCTACTTTCTATAAGAGACCATCCTGTAGTGGTTAATAGTCCTACAGTTTTTGGTAGAGCCGGTTGGTTCAATAGACTGTTTACGGCGGGTATAGTCTATAAGTTGTCATACTCCAAACGGAATCAACAATTCCACTAAATAGATAATCTTGAATTATATAGGGTCTAAATACCGTCTACTTCCTTTTTTAGAGGAGTCTATCCAAGATTTTATAAGTGGTACTATTTCAGACAAAGTCTTTTGTGATTTATTCGCTGGTACTGTTGCTGTAGGTCGGCACTTTAAAACTAAGTGTAAGTCTGTTATAGCTAATGATATGGAGTACTATAGCTATGTACTCAATAGAAATTACGTAGGAAACCATACTGCTCTACAAGCTGATAGGTGGCTCGAAAAATTAGAAGCTATAGCAGGAACAGAAGGATTTATTTATCAAAACTATTGCCAAGGGGGTCACGGAAGTCGTAATTATTTCAAAGATGAAAATGGCAAACGAATAGATGCCGTGCGTATGCAAATAGAAAAGTGGAGTGAAACCAATACTATCGATGAAGATACGTATTACTATCTACTTGCTACTTTGCTAGAAAGTGCAGATAAAGTGGCGAACACTGCATCTGTATATGGTGCTTACCTTAAGCACATAAAGAAAACTGCTGCGGTAGATTTGAAGATACGTCCGGCAGATTTTGAGACTACAATTACTAGCCATCAAGTATATCAAGTGGATGCTAATGAACTTGTCAAAACAATAAAAGGAGATATTCTGTATCTAGATCCTCCGTATAACGCTAGGCAGTATGGGAGTAATTATCATATGCTCAACACTATAGCTAATTATAATGAGTTTGAACCTAAAGGTGTAACCGGACTGCCAGAGTATAATCGTTCCGCTTATTGTAGTAAGGCTTCAGTAAAGCAGAGTTTTGAAGAGTTGATAGCCAATGCAAAGTTTAAGTATACCTTTCTAAGCTATAATAATGAAGGGCTTATGTCTCATGAAGAGATTACATCTATCTTAGAAAAATACGGTCGAGTGGAGCTGAATACAAAAGCCTATCAACGTTTTAAGGCAGACAAAACAGAAAACAGAAACCATACCGCTACGGAGACTTTGGAGTATTTATTTTGTTTAGAGAAGAATTAATCTATCACTCCCATTGTCATTTTCCATATACTATTGAGATAGAGTAGAGGAACCAATAATTGATCGGGACTGTCTCCCATGCGTATTATGACCAAGCCATTGGAAGGTGAGATACTTATATACTGGCCATTTTTACCCATTGCAGAATAAACATCTGCAGGAGCATCAGGAAGGAACATTCCTGGGAACTTTATTTGTGATTGAGGAACTTGCTAAGATTCAATGCCATTAAGCCACCATAGGTTTCCGTAGGCTTTATTAATCTATATAGATTAGTCCGAACATTTTGAGAATGGTTGCATCTTGTGCTAAAATAAATTAAGCTAGGCTATTCCCGGATTTAACGTGTATATCTCGCTGTGGAAATGGAATCTGGATATTATTCTCACGAAATGCGTCATCGATCATAAAACGAATCTCACTTTTTATCTGTTCAATTATAAAAAGCTGATTGCTCCAAAATATCAATTCGAAGTCAAGACTTGATTCGCCAAAATCTTTGAAAAGGATAATTGGTGAAGGGTTGGTGATTACCTTGCTGTGTTTCCAGGCTGTTTCAGAGAGAAGCTTTTCAACTAATTTTACATCGCTACCATAGGCCACTCCTACTTTTATACTGAAACGTGTAGCTGTATCATTTGAACTCCAATTAATGAGATTTTCACTAACTAGTTTGTGATTGGGTATAATCATTGCTATACCATCCCGAGTCTCCACCTTAGAAGTACGCAGCCCAATTTCTGATACTCGGGCTACAATATTGTCTACTTCTACTACATCATTCACACGTATAGACGGTTCAACCAAAAGAATCAAACCAGAAATGATATCATTTGCAATTTGCTGTAGACCAAGACCGATACCTATCAGTAAAGGTGCTAGAAAAACGAAAACCTCTGCTTTTACGCTGAGTGATACTAGTGCGATAGTGACGAATACTACTATAAGTATGTACTTGGTTATTCGGATGATAGCAAACTGTCGACCCGTATCTAATCTCCCTGTTTTCACTGCTCTGCGACTAAGTTTACTTACCCATTTATATGTAAACCAGATTACTACTCCTGATAAAAGGATGTACAAAACACTGTAGACAGTTACGATGGCGTTATCGCCAAATTTCCAAATTTCACTGTTTAAAAACTCTTTCATTTTTCGTCAAAGTAGGATTTATTATATACAAGTGCAAAGTAATTACTCCCAAGGTCTAAATAGCCGTATTCATAGCAAAAAAAGTATGTCTTTTCTGCTTTGGTAGTATATGTATTTGTGAAATACTCAAAACTAAAACCGAGCTTAGTAAGCTCTTTTTGAGTTACTTTTATGGATTTGTCTTTTGGTGTGAGCTCTGCTAGAATATTTCTATTCATTTTGATAATGCGGTTTACTTTTCTGATGTAATTATTGGACGTGCCATTTTGAGTATTGTTATACTCATTACGACACTGGTTATCGCAAAACTTTTTATCAGCTCTACCTACAAGCTCTTTACTACAGTGTAAGCATGTTTTTGGCTCCATAGAGCAAAGGTATCCAAAATATAAGAGTAGTTTAAAACAAGTTGAGCTGGGTAGTGGGTACAGCTTGGTAGAGTGATTTGCTGAGTGATCTAGGTTTGTAGTTCAGGTCAAACTTCTTTTTGGCAAGGCTTATTTGTTGGTGTATAGAGTTCGCAAGTACACCTGTTCCTTTCATTCGTTCACCAAAGTGGCTATTGCCAAGTTTGCCACCTTGCGATTCAGCTATAAGATTGAGCACACGTGTTGCCTTGAGCGGAAATGTCTTTTGTATCCAGTCCTCAAAGAGAAGAGCAATGGCTCCATTTAAGCGTACCATCGTATGATTGAGACTAGTAGCTCCAGCTTTGGATACTGCCTCGCATATGGTAAATACTTCGTCACTATTGAGCCCAGGAATAATAGGAGCCATCATAACATGCACGGGAATACCGTTTTGCTGCAAGAGTTTTATCGTTTTGAGTCTATTTGCACCAGAGCTAGTGCGTGGTTCCATAGCACGTCTTAGCGTCTCGTCTAGTGTTGTGATGCTTAGATGTACTTGTACTAAATTTTTTTCTGCGAGTTGTTTCAATAGGTCCAGATCTCGGCATACCAAAGCATTTTTAGTAATAATGCCTACCGGCTGATTGTGCTTTAGGCAGACTTCTAAGAGTTGGCGAGTGATACCAAATTTTAGCTCTGCGGGTTGATAGCAATCCGTATTTCCACTTAGCATGATGGGTTCGCCTTTCCAAGATTTGCTTTGTAGCTTTTTGGCTAGCAGGAGTGGAGCATCTTTTTTGATTAAGATATTTTTTTCGAACTCGGTACCGGCACTATATCCCCAGTATTCGTGAGTGATTCTAGCATAGCAGTATATACACCCATGTTCACATCCTTGATATGGATTCATACTCCAGTCAGATGGTATGTCAGGACTATCTACTTTATTGACAATGGTTTTGGGGTATATATCGGTGTAAGTGGTTTCGTTACTGTTTGTCAGGAACTCAGCATCATAGTAGGAGCCATCCCAGAAGTCTTCCACTGCGGTTTTATTAAATCTGTTTGGAGTGTTGAGCAGAGCTCCACGTCCTCTTATGTTTTTGGGTATGACAATATTATTATCCAAATCGTTGACTACATTATAGACGAAATAATTGATAATCGTATATTTAATATTCATTGAGCGTACTTAGCTATTGTTCGCTTACACTGAGATAGTGCATTTCTATATTTTGTTTTCGATTAACTTCTACTATTAGCTCTAAACATCAGATGATATAGATGGCTAAATTTATATCAATCCTTTTTGTCTAAGGAATACGGTTCTGATCTAAAGTTTGAAAATATGAGGGACATCGTCTTGGATTATCGTGCATCATTGCTGCCACTCTTTTTGAGTTCGTGGGCTATATTCGTTGTGAGAATATTATGAAGGAGAATTTTTTTCTTTTGTGGGATATGTTAAATGAACGTAAGCCAATAAGGGGATTTCATCTTATAACTTTATGATGCTGAGATGATACTAGCCAACTCGGCTATTTTAATGCTACCCTCTCAAATCTCGCCAGAAATCTTTAAACCCTTGCAGAGATAACATCTTCTTAAACTCTTGCCATATAGTAGATTTAGCGGGTGGCGTTGTTACTAGTTTTTGGTAGTCATCTGGGTCACGGGAGTCTATGGTTTTTACACCCATAAGGTCGTCGCTGTACTTGAAACGTTCTCTTGCTCTAGCCGTGAATCCAAGTTTCTGCTCTGCTAATCCTAGATTATTTAGGGTGATAGCATCTTCTGGATCTAGGTCCAACGCTTTAGTATAGTCTTCTACACTTCCTTCTGTATCTCCTGTTTTGTCACGTATGTAGGCACGGCAGCTGTAGAAGTAGGGATTGGTTGGGTCCATTTCTATAGCCTCATTGAAATCTAGAATTGCGTGTTTAAATCTCAAATTAAACTTACACACTCCACGTTCTACGAAGTATTCAGCTGCATCTGGATATTTAGCTATCAGAGTGGTCCATACATTCATGGCTTCTTCCCACAGTTTGCTTTTTTGATATGCGAATGCTAATATAGGACGTGGTTCGCCCTTTTTTAGCTTCTTGATTACAGCGGCATAGTCTCCTTGGTCAAATAGTGCTTGAACATCCATACTATTTAAACAGATAAGGTGCGAAAATGATTGCAGCTATTATTACTGCATAAAAAGAAGTGATCAGAACAAATCCGGCGGACACGTCTTTGATAAGCTTAATTTCTGGGTCTTGCTCAGTGGTGATTCTATTGCATAACTTTTCTATGGCAGAGTTTATCATTTCGGCTACCATCACTAGGGTAATGGCTGAGGCCACCCATAGCCATTCTGTAGATTCTAAGCCTACATAGCAACCTAGTGCACTTGTCACTAGGGCAGCGGCGAGATGCACCTTTGCATTTCGCTCCGTTTTTATAAAAGAAGCAATACCCGCAAAGGCATATCCGAAAGCATTGATATAGGGCTTTAGCATGGATGCAAAGTTAGGAATAATAGGATTGGCAGTATATTCGTCTATCTAATTAAAACCAATGAGCGTAGAACAAGATTTAAGAGATAGAGGAAGTGATAGTTGCGAACTATGCGGTGGCAAAGCGGGACTTACAGTATATGCAGTGGCCCCAAGAGACAGTAGCTCCGCAGATAATTGTGTCATGACTTGCGAAACATGCCACGACCAACTTACTGATTCAGATAAAGTAGAGGCCAACCACTGGCGATGTTTAAATGATAGTATGTGGGCCGAGGCCAATGCAGTAAAAGTAGTGGCTTGGCGTATGCTCACCAACCTAAAACGGGAGGGGTGGCCAGCAGATCTGCTAGATATGATGTATATAGATGAAGAGACTACAGCTTGGGCTAAAGATGGTTTTGAAGATGCTCCTGTTGGCGAGGTTATTCATAGAGATAGTAATGGAGTAGTGCTAGCTGTGGGAGATTCAGTAGTACTCATAAAAGACCTACCTGTAAAGGGGAGTAGTATGATAGCTAAGCGTGGAACCCCGGTCCGAAATATTCGTCTAGATCAAGATAATGAAACTTTTATTGAAGGGAAAGTAGATGGACAAACGATCGTTATCATTACGGAATACGTGAAGAAGACATAGACTATATTAATCCTCTATATTTCATCTCCAAGTACCAGTTTATGCTGTCCAAGGTTAGGTTTTTGGGGTCGGTAAGTGCAGTTTGTATGCCGTGTTTATTGCGTTCTTTTACCATCAATTTTTTCTGCTACAGATTTATAGTAATAGTCTTTCTCGTGCTTACTAGGTTTTGCTATGGTGTTTTCTATCTCACTATTCTTAAAGAAATCGACTGCCACTACATTGTTTTTAGACAAACCTTTGAGGTAAGGTAGCTGGCGTTTTAGCGAGTTGATATCTTCAAAATCTGTATACAGAAGCAAGAGAATTCTAAACGGCTACTTCTTCTTAAAGCTATGGATAGCGTTTTTGGTGAAGTCGGAGAGTACAAGCTGCCCGCTCATTGCAGCACGCTCTGCGAGTAGGGTATCCCAGTCTTCTGTTCCTCGCCAAAACACTTGCTTAAGTAATCGCATGGCTTCAGGATTACTCTTTCTGAGCTTGTCAGCAAGGGTATCTATAGCCGTGTCCATCTCTTCTGCTGTATCATAAATGTTGGCATACAGACCTTTGGCTCTGGCCCACTCTGCAGTTTGCCACTCGGTAGCATCTATGGCTAGTTGACTCATAGCTGAAAGACCCATTTTGCGTTCTACAGCTGGTCCCACTACGAAAGGCCCTATGCCTACGGCAAGTTCGCTCAGTTTTACTGCTGCATGATTAGTAGCAAGCGTATAATCGAAAGATGCAGCGAGTCCTACTCCGCCACCTACCGCTTTGCCTTGTACTCTGCCTATGATTAGTTTTGGGCATTTGCGGCAAGCATTTATAACGTTTGCAAAGCCAGAGAAAAATACTTTCCCAACTTCCAAATCATCTATCGCTACCAACTCATCAAAACTAGCTCCTGCACAGAATGCACGCTCACCTGCACTCCGCACCACGATAACGAGTGCGTCATCATTGGTTCCTAGCTCTGTGATAGTGTCTGCTAGTTTAGCTAGTACTTTTCCTGGTAAGCTATTGCTTAGTGGGTTGTGAAATTCTACGGTAGCTATTCCGTTGTCTATACTGTATTGTACGTCTCCTTGGTCTACTGCGTTCATTAGTGCGAAAATAGAAGAATAGATTTGAGTAGTGAGTATTGAGATTTTCAGTATTGAGAAATAGAGACTAGATTGGTTGTGTGAAAATAGTAGTAGTAATTGCTGTAGGTCTGAGCATCTAAGGTTTGGTCAAACCAAACAACAAGATACTTTTAAGATGAGCGATGTAATATTAGTATGCTCAAAGGACGGAAATATCTTTATAGAAGAGACTACTTTGAATCTTAGTTTGAGGGAGTTAAAGCTACAAAACTGGTCTCAATACTCACATCTCACTACTCAAATCTATTCTCTACAGCTCATCTTCCTGATTTCTTTTCTTCACCATCGTAAGAATAGTTGCAAGAGCTACAGTTTCACCCGTTTCGTCGTATACGTCTACTAGGAATTTTACGATTCCTTTAGCAACGTCGTCTTCAGACTTTTTCTCTTGGTTGATTTTCTCCTTGCAGGTAAATCTTACTCCGATAGTCGCACCTGGATACACAGGTTTGGTAAATCTACATTCGTCTAGTCCGTAGTTAAGCAGTACAGGTCCTTTTTTAGCATCTACAAAAAGTCCAGCAGCTTTACTAAGTACAAAGTACCCGTGAGCTACGCGTCCTTCGAAGGTGGTCCCTTCTAGTGATGTTTCGTCCATATGAGCATAGAAATTGTCCCCACTTACATTGGCAAAGTTTACGATGTCAGTCACCGTGATGGTGTGCTTTGCCGTGATCACCGTTTCACCTACTTCTATATCTTCAAAATACTTTTTGAATGGATGTACGTCTTTCTCTTTGTATGCCCCACCGTATTGGTAACGTTGAGTTATTTCGGTCAACATACTTGGATGTCCTTGCAGTGCGGTACGTTGGAGATAGTGTTTCACACTTCCTATTCCGCCTAGTTCTTCTCCGCCTCCAGCTCTACCTGGTCCACCGTGCATGAGTTGTGGCATTGGAGATCCGTGACCCGTACTCTCTGGAGCAGATTCTTCATTGAGTATGAGTATTCTACCGTGATATGCAGCAGCTTCTATGGCATAATCAGTAGCAGTATTTATGTCGCTAGTCACGATCGTACTTACGAGTGAGCCTTTACCCATTTTAGCTAATTCTATAGCTTGGTCCAGGTCTTTGTATGGCATTAGTGTGCTTACTGGTCCAAAACATTCTATCTCGTGGCTTTGTGTTTTGTTCATCGGATCATCATTTAGCATAATGATAGGAGCAAGGAAAGCACCTTTAGTCTTATCAGCACCTACTAGGTCAAAGTTTTCTAAATCGCCAACCACAATAGGTGTGATTTTAGACATCTCTAGCACTCTATTTCGCACTATTTCTAGTTGACTTCTGTTTACCAAAGCACCCATACGGACACCTTCTGCAGCAGGGTCACCTACTACAGTTTTACTAAGGGCTTTGCCTAGAGCTATTTGAGTGTCTTCTAGGTATTTTTCTGGCACTATCATTCTACGCACAGCAGTACATTTTTGTCCTGCTTTGGTAGTGATCTCTCTGCGTACTTCTTTTATAAATATATCAAAATCTGTCGTTCCTGGAGCAGCATCTTCGCCGAGTATAGCCGCATTTAGACTATCTGCTTCCATATTGAAAGGAATCGCATTATTCACAATGTGTGGCATACTTTTCAGCATTCTACCCGTAGTAGCACTTCCTGTGAAAGTCACTAAATCTTGCGATGTTAATGTATCTATAATCCCGTGTCCTTTACCACAATCTAGTTGTAGAGCTCCTTCTGGCACTATGCCACTAGCAATGATATCTTCTACCATAGCTTGGGTAAGATACGATGTTATTTCAGACGGTTTTACGATAGCTGGAACGCCAGCTAGCAAGTTGGCACTTAGTTTCTCCAGCATTCCCCAGATAGGAAAGTTGAATGCGTTTATATGCACTACCACACCTTGTTTAGGACTCATTATATGTTGTCCTACGAAGGTTCCGTTTGATCCTAATTTGGCAGTATCTCCGTCTACATAAAACCGTTGGTTTCCCATTGTTCTTCTGAGGCTGGCATAGGTAAATAGTGTGCCTATTCCGCCATCTATATCTACCCAGCTGTCACTCTTGGTAGCTCCAGATAGGTAACTGATACTGTAGTATTTTTTCTTAATGCTATCTAAATATAGAGCAAGCTTTTTGAGCATATATCCACGCTCATAAAAAGTCATTGCACGCAGTGCTTTCCCGCCAACTCGGCGTGCATAGTCAGCCATTTCTTCGTAGTCTAAACCTTCACTCCCTGCGGTGCTTATTAGATCTCCTGTGATGGCATTATACTGTGAAAATCCTTCTCCTTTATGTGATTCCCAACGGCCATTGGTATAGTTTTTAAGTTTATTTGACATGACTATTCGTGTGCTTTGGGCAAATGTAAGACTTTACGGGGCTGTTTTTTTAAATCACGACTGAGCTAATGTTTGACATTCTAATTTGGTGGGGATTTAGCCTGTCTCTTATACACATCTGACGCTGCCGACGATATGCAGTGTGTAG
>OJFL01000838.1_pt1 | contig 13886 bp, 11 predicted proteins | sample 1594131 | NCBI WGS metagenome assembly OJFL01 (sample SAMN05416782, study PRJEB24817) | seawater metagenome | isolation source: Sea water | place: Canada:Atlantic | collected 2013-07 | reverse complement strand
AGATTTCTGCCTGTCTCGTGGGCTCGGAGATGTGTATAAGAGACAGGTATAAATAGTATTCTTATTATCATCGTCCGCCACCCAATACTGTGACTGGCGCACCATCTCTAATCTTCATCTGCCCTTCAGTCACCACAAGATCACCAGGACTTAATCCTTTCAGAATCTCAACATATCCGGGAGTTCTTTGCCCGAGCTCTACCTTCGTAAGCGCCACCTTGCCATCTATAACCTTGAAAACAAAGTTGTCCGTGCCCTGGGGCCAAAGTGCTTGCTCAGGAACTGATAGTGCATCTTTCTTTTTGGCCATAAGGAGGGACACTCTCGCGAACATGCCCGAGCGCAACTTACCCGTCTTATTACTTATTTTCGCCCGCACGAGCGCCGTCCTCGTCTCTCTGTCCATACCGGCTTCAATTGCATACACTTTCCCATTGAAAACAGCATTCGGAAACGCATCAACGACCACGGATATGGATTGACCAGAACGAACTTTAGCGAGAAAGACTTCAGGAACTCTAAAGTCTACTTTTACTGAGCTAATATCCTCTAAACGTGCGATATCATCACCAGCTTGCAGGTAAGCTCCGAGGCTAACTTTCCGCAGACCTATCGCGCCCGAAAATGGTGCAGTAACTACTGTTTTTTGCAGACGTGCATCTGCCCCTTGAACCATCGCAGCCAATCGGTCAACGGCACCTGCTTGCAGATCTAGAGCTTCCTTACTTATGAACTTTTTCTCATACAGTTCTTTCGTCCTCAAGAATCTTTGCTTCTCTGTTCGAAGCTCTGCATTAATTGCCGCGAGCTCAGCACGGTGCTCTCCGTCATCTAAGACCACGAGCACTTGACCTTTTTTAACGCTCTGTCCCTCATCAAAATTCAACTTTAAAAGGCGCCCATCGATCTCCGTCCTAATCCGAACTGATTCGTTCGCACCCACGGTACCAATGGCGGTAATCTCATCTAGTAGTTCACCAACTATTACAGGTACCGCCTGCACGGGCAACCCCTGGGGTTTAGCTGGGGCAGCTTGTTCAACTTTTTCCGGTAGGTTCCCAACCTCTTGAGTGGGCCAATTCATCCATGCGAATAAACCCAATAACGCGACCAGAATCACTGCCCAAAACACAAAGCGACTTTTTATTTCCAACAACTTGCCCCCCTAAACTCTCAAAAGACTACTAAAGCAGCTAATTTATTTTCAAATTATCTTTAATTTATACAATTTAATCAGAATCTTACAATTTCCGATCAAGCTGCCTAAAAAATTAGAGTAACTTGTACTTCAGAAATTCTATACGCTGATTATGTATTAACTTCTGACTGCGATTTCTCGATCTCGTCACGTACCTGCGCCATATCTAATTTACCCATCCGTTCTAACAGACCCTCAAGCGAATACGCAGGGACTGCGCCTGGCTTTGAGTAAAGGATAATTTGTTCTCGAATGACGACCAACGTAGGAATGGAACGAATCCCGAAGGTCGAGGTTAATTCCTGTTCTTCTTCAGAATTTACCTTAGCAAAATATACTCCTGTATATTTTTCCGATGCAGCCTCAAACACTGGGGCAAACGTCTTACATGGGCCACACCAAGGCGCCCAAAAATCAATGATAACCATTTCGTTTTCTTTAACGGCTTGGTCAAAAGTATCACCTGTCAGATCAGCTACCAACATATCATTAAGTCCATAATCTCAATTTAGTTCTTTAGTTTAGCACTTTACGAATTATTGCAAGTTAAGATTTAGACTCATAGATTAGATCGAGGAAACCTACCAAAGTGATACAAAATAGTAGGAAGCACGAGAAGATTCAAAAGTGTTGAAGTAAATAGCCCACCAACAATAATGGTAGCCATAGGACCCTCAATTTCGCGACCAGGCTCTCCCGTGCCTAGCGCTAAGGGCAATAAACCAAGACCGGTCACTAAAGCTGTCATCAAAATAGAAGTTAACCGCTCGGACGCCCCTCTTAACACAGTATCAAAATTCCAAGCAACATTCTCAACTTCAACAAGATATTGATAGTGAGATACCAGCATTATGGAATTTCTGAGCGTAATACCAAACAACGTCACAAACCCAACCAAAGAGCCTAGAGATAACCATCCCCCAGAGAATATAACTGCAATTACGCCGCCAACAAGTGCAAAAGGCAAATTTAAGAAGGTAATAGCCATGTTATGCAGTTGATTAAACGCAATAAAAAGGAATATAAAAACCCCAACTCCAGCTAATAACGAATGAACCACTAGATCAGTCTTTGCTTGTCGCTCAGATTCAGCAGTCCCAGAAAAGACAATATAATTTCCGGGCGAGAGCACCACGGCGGACAAAATTTTCTCTTTCGCTCTGCGCTCAAAAGAGCCCAGATCTCGGCCAGAGAATTTTGCTGTGACAGTTTGTACTCTACGACCATCCGAATGAAGTATTTTATACCGACCACCAACCAAACTAATATTGGCAACATCTGACAATTGAATGACAGAATCTCCAACTTTCTTGATAAATAAGTCAGATAACGAACGCACATCCTGCCTGAGGGCATCCTCAAGAATCACGACAATATCTACGATTCGATTTCCTCTCCTAATCTGCCCCACAACCTCACCGTCATAAGCCGCACTGACCACCTGTAATACTTCGCCTGGAGTAAGGCCCAATGCCGACAAACGGGCATGCCTTAGTCTGATATCAAGCTGCGGCGTACCGGCAGGCGCCTGTATCTGAACATCTTCTGACCCATAGACTTGATTTAAGGTGGCAGCAACCTGACGTGCATCATGATCTAACGCATCTAGATTGGCCCCATAAATTGTAGCCACGAAGGGGGCAGCGAACCCCGTAACTGTCTCTTCAATACGCTCTGTCAAAAACGTATTAACACCAAAACTTAACCCTGGAAAATGTCCTACTTTTTCTCCGCCAAGCACCTCGCGTATTTCCAAAAGAACTCGCTCTTGCTCATCACCATCTATAGCTCCAATTTCTATCTCAAATTCGCTGTAATGCGTTCCAAAGGTATCTGCACCATTTTTAGAGCGTCCCACCCACTGCGCCACAGATTCGACCCCGTCAATTTTTCCTAAAACCGCAGATACTCGATCACCAATTCTTAACGACTCTTGCTCTGATGTGCCAGGGACAGCAGTCATATGAGCAATATAGTGCCCTTCCTTCAAGGCAGGAATAAACTCACCAGAAAATAATGGAAAAACGCCGATACCAGAAATAACGATAACAATCACCACCGTGAGATTACGCGCGAATTTTTCCTCAAACCAAACCAATAACTTCTCATATCGAGGCCTAAGAAATGAGACTGCTGGAGAATCCCCTGCTGATAAACTGCGTCCACCTAAAAGCAAATAACTTAATGCTGGGGTCAGCGTCACTGCTGTAACTAAAGATGCCAATATGGCAAATATATAAGCGAGACCAAGAGGCGCAAACAGTTTGCCCGCAATCCCTGATAGGGTTAACAGTGGGACAAACGCCAAAACAACAATGAACGTGGCATACACAACAGAACTTCTCACCTCTACTGAGGCTTCCAAAACAACATCCGATACTCTTTTTTTGTTGCCTGAAATTTGATTCAATCGTAGCCGTCGAAAGATATTCTCTGTATCAATAATGGCGTCATCCACCACTTCTCCAAGTGCAATTGCCAAACCACCAATAACCATTACATTGAGCGCCACATCGAGTGCATCCAGAACAATCACTGCGGAGAGCAAAGATACTGGCATCGCTACCGCACATATAATTGCCGTACGCACGTTATAGAGGAATAAAAACAAAATGCTAACAACGAGAGCTGAGCCGATCAACACGTCACGCTGAACATTTCTAACCGCTGTTTCTATAAAGTTTGCTGGCCTAAAAAGATTCTCGTGAAGAATAATCTCTTCTCTCTTAATCAATGGAGCGAGTTCTGATATAGCTCGCTCTAGATCTTGCGTAACCGCGTACGTATTGGCGCCGAGCTGCCCTTGTATCATTAAAAAAACACCCGCCTTCGCATCAATTGACGCAGCACCAATAGATGGCGCAGGAGCAGCAATAACCTTGGTCAAATCTCCGAGATGAATATTGACTCCAGCACGCGACTCAACAATCAGATGTCGAAGATCCTCTAAACCTCTCGGTTGTCCATCCATTTGAATATTCAAATGTTGATTGGGCGTCTTAATAAATCCCGTTCCCACCATGCCTGTCGCAGATTGTGCAGCGTCAATTAAGTGTTGAAATGAAACATCTGCCTGCTCTAATTTTTGAAGGTCAACCTGTATTTGCCACTGCTCGACATTCCCACCGAAAACGTTAACCTCAGCAACTCCAGGCACCGCTAATAAATGAGGGCGTATAGTCCAATCCACTATAGTTCTCAAATCAGAAAGAGAGCGCTTATCTGAGGTCACACCAATTCCTAAAACCGTACTGGCAGACGAGGTCAGAGGAGTCATGGTTGGCGCGCCAACACCCCGAGGCATTTCGCTTGCTAGGCCAGCTATACGCTCCCCAACCACCTGTCTATTTAGATAGACATCGCTGCCATCCTTAAAGACTACGGTCACAACTGACAGTCCAGGTATCGACTGGGAGCGGATATTCTCCAGCTCCGGAATCCCCATTAAGGAATTTTCTATCGGTTGCGTTACCAACTTCTCAACTAATTCAGAAGAATACCCTTGAGCCTCTATCTGAAGGACGACTTGGCTTGGCGAAAACTCTGGGAAAACATCTAAGTTAGCATTTGAAATGGTATACAAGCCATAGCTAACAACGGTAATTGCGAGAGTTACAACTACCCCAGCATACTTAATCGAAGCACGAACGATTCCGGCAATCATAAGGCGTCATTTACCGCTATAACAGTAGAATCATGCCACCGCCAAAGATGAGCTTCAATCCTCATTCTCGTTACGTATTTGATATTTCAACTCCTCTGACAACAGAAGTTGGGCACCCGACACAACGATCTGATCTCCTGGCACGAACGCGTTAACCTCGAACCAACCTAACCCCAAATCAACATCGGCTTCAATTTCAAATCGAGCAAAAACCCCTTCACTGTGTCGCTTGAAGACCCACGGTTTACCCGAATGCCATAAAACTGCCTCATCAGGGATAAAAACGCCCGAGACCCCTTCTAAATTTTCAGATAATGAAACAATAACCCGAGTACCAGTTGGCATTTGCGTATCAGTCATAAAAAATTTATCCGCCGCCCCAGTTCCCAATTGTGCGCTTGGAGCCTCCGAGACATAACGCGCAGATACTTTTCGCGTTGGGAATCCCACTGGAGCAATATCAACGGTGCTAATTCCCTTAGCAGATAGCGAAACATTTCTTACGAATAACCGTATAAGACTCGATTGTTGAGTCACCAAATTTTTAAAATTCTGAGAATACTCATCAAGTAACCAGTCGCTAACTTCAGCACCCCAAGTCGCGTTCGCAGAATGCTTCAATGACGCTAAATTTCTGCGCAAGTTAAGTCGATACGTTCTAACCGCATTGAGCTGATACTCACTTTCCATTAACTCACGTCGAGAAATATTTTGGCGATCTTCGAATAATAGGCTAGCCCGCTTGTATGCGTCTGCTAAATGGGCCTCTTCGACATCTTTGGCTCGATCCTCATTTGAAAGAGTAATCAAGCGCTCTCTGAGCTCTAACAATCCAGTGATATCGAGAATCTCCCCGAACAGTTGATATTCAGCTTGATGACGCATCACTGCCAGCTCTATCACTTCAATACCGGATGCATCCTGATCCCTACGAGCTAGCCGGACTAGCGAAACGCCATCTTCGTAACCTGTGGCATCTCTAGTCTCTATCTCCTCCTCATAATCCGACTCACTGAATAAGAAATCGTCTCGATTAAATGTTACCAAGACAAATAACAGCAGGGCGATAAAAAGAGTGAGGCCACCAATGACCAAATTGTATTGACGCGTATTCAAGTCAATGCCTCTGCTGTTTGTTGATATTCATCGGGACCCGATACTTAAAAGCTAATGGAGTTTGACACGAATCCTCGAGTTCAGCGACAGCAGAAAAATAGGTAACTTTATCGTCAATAAACCGTTCTGCTATTTCAAGGTAATTTAAACGTGCGTCGTAGAGTTCGACACGGCTGATATCTCCCGCACTAAACCCCCCCTCCTTGCCGGCAAACATATGGTGGGCTCGCCGTAAATTTAAGCGACCCTGCCGAAAACTCTCTTCTGTTGACAAAACAGTCGCGTAATTTTGATCAACCTCAGAAAGAATATTAATTTGCTTCTCTTTAACTTTAAGATGTTTCAGTGACCTTGAAGTCTCTGCCTGTAAAACGAATGCATCAGCATGGTTTGGCAAAACCAAGCCCAATGCAAAATTCCATATATTGTCCCCCTGATCCCAGAAGTAACCCGGAACTATCGAAATCTGAGGGAATTGCTTGATAAGTGCCAGCTTCAATTCAACATCGGCAATACCGAAATCAACAAGTGCGCTTTGCAAATCGATTCGATTGCGCAGCGCAGCACTCTTAAAATCCAAGGATTCCATTGTGTAGGTCTGATCAAAATTAGGCGTCTCAAGATTAAGTTTTTGGAAGTCAGTCGCAGATATGCCTATCAATCTAGCCATGGAGTAAATAATCTCCAGCCTTTCTGTTTCAAGATTAAGTCCAAGCTCCCGGAATAGCCCCAGCTCAAACCGTCTTTTATCCAACGCATCTCGATCCGCAAAGCCATGAGAAAATCTAGCCTCAATAAGCTCATCCAACTCTTCCGCTATCTTAATTTTCTGTACATAGAGTTTTCGTTTAGAATCATTTGCAGCCAAACGAAATAAATTATTGCGCAGGGACGAGTGTAGCAACCATATTTCTTGGCTGAGCTCGAGCGCAGCTCCATCTATATAAAACAATGATTTTTGGGATAAAGCGTCTCGCTTTTTTTTCGAAAAAAACGGTAAATCTAGGGCAAAGCCTACCCCCCAGGGCTCTTGGCCATTTACTTCTCGGCCATGGTACTCGGTAGCCACTTGGACTTTTTGCCGCATTCCTAGAGCAGACAACTGCGCTGAAATCTCAAATAACTCTATATTTTTGCGAGCAACATCAAGCCTCGGACTGAAATAAAGTCCGGCATACATGAGTTCCTCAAGTCCCCACTTCTCAGGAGGCCAAGATCTGCCATAGCCCGACTCACTCACAAACCCCACCAAACTATTGAGGCTTGCTCCCCTGGAATCAAAGTCTTGTGTTATTTGCCGTTTTACGGGCGCATCGACAACGTAACTCTTATGCCCACATCCAGTAAGAATTAGGCAAAAAATACCCAAAAAGAAATATGGCGCGACATAACAATAATTTCGCATCCAGGCTCTGAGCATTTTGCAAATAAACTCGCTGTTTTAAATTAATTGATCGCCGTTAAGCAACTCACTGTCAATCGGCGTAGGCTATATTGACGTCGCTAAACTTGTGGATTAACTTTCTCGAGGCCAGATTGCAGCTTGTTGACGGCATTCAAATAAGCTTTGGCTGAGGCAACTACGATATCCGTATCAGCGCCGTGTCCGTTTACAATCTTACCGTTTTTAGCCAGCCTCACACTGACCTCCCCTTGAGAATCTGTCCCACTCGTAATGGCGTTAACAGAATAAAGCTGAAGATCCGCCCCACTGCTAACGATTGACTCGATGGCCTTAAATGTAGCGTCCACTTGCCCACTACCAGAAGCATCAGCACTCTTTTCCTCACCACCTTCTGACAAAATTACGGTTGCATTTGGTGCCTCACCAGTCTCAAAATTGGCCTTCAACGAGAGCAATTTAAAGCGCTCGTCATTCACGCTTATTGCCTCATCTGAGGAGACAAGCATGATCAGATCTTCATCAAAAATCTCATGCTTCTTATCGGCCAATTCTTTAAAACGTGCAAATGTGACATTCATACCTTCTTCGCCACTCACCTCGAGGCCAAGCTCAATTAATCTTTGCTTGAATGCATTACGCCCAGAGTGTTTGCCGAGTACTAATTTATTCTTAGACCAACCCACATCTTCCGCCTTCATAATTTCATAAGTTTCTCGATGCTTCAGCACGCCATCCTGATGAATTCCAGCCTCGTGCGCAAACGCATTAGCACCTACAATTGCCTTATTGGGTTGCACCGCGAATCCAGTTATTGCAGACACCAATTTAGAAGCTGGAACAATTTGAGTCGCATCAATTCTAGTATCACATTGGAAAAAATCTTGCCTTGTCCGGACGGCCATAACGATTTCTTCTAAAGACGCATTGCCTGCCCTCTCCCCAAGCCCATTAATCGTGCACTCAATTTGACGCACTCCAGAAGCAATCGATGCTAACGAATTAGCAACAGCAACTCCCAGATCATTATGACAATGAACGGACCAGACAGCTTTGTCTGCATTAGGTATGCGGGTCATTAGGTTCCGGACTAATTCTGCGAACTGATCTGGCATCGTATAACCAACGGTGTCAGGAATATTGATGGTCCGAGCACCTGCTTTGATAACGGCTTCAAGAATTCTACAAAGATAATCTGGCTCTGACCTTCCTGCATCTTCTGGAGAAAACTCCACGTCTTCACACAGTGACCGGGCTAACGTGACTGCTTTTACAGCCTGCTCCAACACTTGATCACCACTCATTCGTAACTTCCTCTCCATATGAATTGGTGAGGTCGCAATAAACGTGTGGATTCGGGCACTATTGGCGGGTTTTACAGCCTCAGCAGCGCGCCTGATATCTTTTTCTGACGTTCTTGCTAATCCACAAACCGTGCTATCTTTTATTGCTTCGGCTACCGCTTTAACTGATTCAAAATCACCATTGCTCGCGGCTGGGAAACCTGCTTCGATCACGTCTACCCGCATACGCTCAAGCTGCTTACCAATACGTAGCTTTTCCTCCCGAGTCATCGATGCCCCAGGACTTTGCTCTCCGTCACGCATGGTTGTATCAAAAATTATCAAATGATCAGTCATAGAAACACCCTGGTTAGCAATCGCGTTTACCCACTTAATTATAAATAAAAAATTAAAAAACCCACTAAAGTTTCACAAAAAAACTCTAGCAGAAGGCGTCCATCAGATCTCTAAAAAGATTTTTTGACGTGTTACTGTGCTTCGCTAATATTAGGATTATTACATATACGTAGCAAACGCTTCAGCAAGAAGAATAGTTTTACGGCTTTTCTTATTTACTCTCTCAGATCCCTTTGAGCGCGTCGTCGCTTAAAATACACTACTAACCAAGCTACAAACCCTGATAGAAAATAAGATAGGAACGTTAAAAACAGTAACTCAGGAAGGTTATCTGCTGAATTAATGACCAGGATTACAAAGAAGGATATCAAAACCACAACAGAGAAAGGTACGGCCTTTCGAAGATTGATTTTCTTACCACTATAATATTTGATATTACTGACCATAGTGAAGCCAAGCGTTACAGCCAAGATCCATGCAACCCAAGGTAGTCTCTGGAAATCATTCGCAGTAGTCGCCCATATGAAACCGGCGATAACTCCCGCCGCAGCCGGGCTAGGCAAGCCTTGAAAATACGATTTATCTTCGGAATCTATATTGGTATTGAATCGAGCTAACCTCAGCGCGGCACATCCGACATATATGAATGCAGCAACCCAAGCGAGCTTGCCGCCAATTGAGCGGAGCTCAGCCTCGTATAGCACTAAAGCAGGTGCAGCACCAAAAGCAACCATATCAGCCAACGAGTCAAACTGAGCACCAAAGGCAGATTGCGTTTGCGTAAGACGCGCGACCCGGCCATCTAACCCATCAAAAATCATCGCCGCAAAGATACCAATTGCCGCTAATCCAAACTCGTGATTCATGCCCTGAACAATGGCATAAAAACCCGAGAATAGGCCACAAATGGTAATGGCATTCGGTAGCCAGAAAAATCGCTGTCTTCGACTAGGAGATGGACTCTCGGTACTCAATTCAGGTTTACTTTCACTCTCCATCTGACTTCAACCGCGCACAGGTAGCTCGGCCACGATCGCCTCTCCACCCACGACCTTATCCCCTAAACTAACCAAAATTTTAGTCGATTTAGGTAAATAAAGATCAACTCGCGAACCAAAACGAATAAAGCCGAAACGCTCGCCTTTAATCACCTCTGCTCCCTCATCGACGTAACAAAGAATGCGCCGAGCAATCAAACCCGCGATCTGCACACACGTTACTCGGTTTCCATCTTTGGAAACCAAAATAAGAGCGTTACGCTCATTGCTCTCGGACGCTTTATCGAGGTCCGCATTAAAAAACCGACCCGGATAGTAATGTTTTGCCTCAACCAACCCTTCTATCGGCATGCGATTAGAATGGACATTGAATACGTTCATAAAGATACTAATCTTCAAACATTCTCGATTGTCGTAAGGATCAAAGGCCTCATCTACAAAAATAATGCGTCCATCTGCTGGTGCACAAACAAGCCGGTCACCCTCCGGCGCAACCCGAATGGGGTCTCGAAAAAACTGTAGGATGAAAATGAAAATTAGCCACAATGGAATGGCCAGATAAACACTATAAACAGTGCTCAATCCGGCCAACACTCCAGCAAGAATCAAGAAAGGCCATCCCTCTCTCGCGATAATAGGATGTTGATATTTGCGATTCACTTAAGCCTCAAAAAATCGTTGTCTAATCGACTCTGCGCATACGCTTGAACCGAACCTCTGCACTAAAGCACATCCCATCACCCTAGTTCTTAGACTTATCAACCATTTTATTTGCCTTGATCCAAGGCATCATGGCACGAAGTTTGTTACCCACAACTTCAATTTGGTGCTCTCCATCGATACGTCTAATCGAGGTAAGCTTTGTATTTCGCGTTTGATTCTCGAGCAAAAATTCTTGCGCATATACGCCAGTTTGAATCTCTTTGAGGATTCTGCGCATTTCGTTTTTGCTCTCTTCGTTAATAATTCTTGGACCGCGGGTGATATCACCGTACTCCGCATTATTTGAAATTGAATATCGCATGTTAGCGATACCACCCTCATAAATTAGGTCAACAATCAACTTCAACTCATGCAAACACTCAAAATAAGCCATCTCTGGCGCATAACCAGCTTCAACTAAAACCTCAAAACCAGCCTGAATTAACGCGGTGGTACCGCCACACAGGACAACTTGCTCGCCAAAAAGGTCCGTCTCTGTTTCTTCCCTGAAATTGGTTTCAATAATTCCAGCCTTGCCCCCGCCAATAGCTGCGGCGTAAGACAAGGAGACATCTTTCGCTTTTCCAGATGCATCTTGGTGAATAGCAATTAAGCAAGGAACGCCACCGCCCTGTGAATACGTAGCCCGCACTGTATGTCCCGGCGCTTTTGGCGCAATCATAATGACGTCAACATTCTTATCTGGGTTAACCTGACCAAAATGCACATTAAAGCCGTGAGCAAAACCCACCGCAGCCCCCTTTTTGATATTGGGCCTCACATCATTCTCAAAAACTTCAGCGATATTCTCATCAGGCAGAAGTAACATAACCACATCAGCACCTTTGACTGCAGCACCCATTTCCTTCACGGCAAAACCTGCCTTTTTGGCTTTAGTCCAAGACGCTCCGCCTTTTCGAACGCCCACAGTAACAGTTACACCTGAATCCTTAAGATTAAGTGCGTGTGCATGTCCTTGCGATCCATATCCAAGAATAGTTACCTTTTTGCCTTTGATGAGCCTTAAGTTTGCATCTTTATCGTAAAAAACTTTCATAGTTACCTCGCAACAAATGTATTCCGTTATTGTTTAATTATTTTTTCAGACCTTTAAAATACGATCACCACGGCCTATTCCCGATGCCCCCGTCCTAACCGTTTCAAGGATTGCCTCTCGATCTAAAGCATCAAAGAAAGCATCCAACTTTGCTGCAGTGCCGGTCAGCTCGATGGTATAGGTTTTATCCGTAACGTCTAAAATACGCCCCCTGAATATGTCAGAAATACGCTTCATCTCCTCTCGATCCTTCGCCACAGCTCGCACCTTTACAAGCATTAATTCTCGCTCAGTATGACTGCCCTCTGTTAGGTCAACAACCTTCACCACATCCACTAGTTTGTTTAACTGTTTCGTGATTTGCTCGAGCTTTTCATCCGACCCTATGGTAACGATCGTCATCCGCGATAAAGATGGATCCTCGGTAGGAGCCACCGTCAAAGATTCAATATTATATCCTCGTGCCGAAAAGAGACCTGCAACCCGTGAAAGAGCTCCTGCCTCATTCTCCAAAAGCAATGAAAGAATATGCCTCATAGTAATTGCCTTAATTAGATGAAAATTTTAATCGGCAACGTTATCCAAGAATCATTTCCGAGAGACCTTTCCCCCCCGGGATCATTGGAAAAACATTCTCAGCCTGATCAGTAATGAAGTCCATAAAGACCAACCGATCTTTAAGCGCTAAAGCCTCTTTGAGTGCACCTTCGACATCTGATGGCTTATCGATACGCATACCGACGTGGCCATAAGCTTCGGCCAATTTAACGAAGTCTGGAAGCGCATCCATATAGGATTCAGAATGCCGGTTACCATGAAAAAATTCCTGCCACTGCCGAACCATACCCAAGTAACGATTATTTAAGGTAATGATTTTGATCGGCAAGCTGTATTGCTTCGCTGTAGAAAGTTCTTGTATACACATCTGAATACTCGCCTCACCCGTAATACACGCAACTGTTGCATCCGGATAAGCAAATTGAACACCCATGGCGTACGGCAGACCAACACCCATCGTGCCAAGACCGCCAGAGTTAATCCATCTTCTGGGCCTGTCGAACTTAAAGTACTGTGCAGCCCACATTTGATGCTGACCCACATCAGTCGTGACAAACACGTCCTCATGCTTGGTGAGCTCATAGAATGTTTGTACGACCTTCTGTGGCTTAATCACCTCATCAGATAAAGTGAACTTCGAACTGTCTTTTTCTCGCCATTTTGAAATTTGCTGCCACCACGCCTTAATATCAGGCTTGCTGGATTTAACTGACAAATCATCAACGTGCTGAAGCATAACCTTCAAAACTTCGATGACATTCCCAACGATGGGAACATCAACCTTCACACGCTTTGATATTGATGAAGGATCCACATCGACGTGAATAATCTTACGATTGACGCTCATAAAATGATCTGGATTTCCAATAACTCGGTCGTCAAATCGCGCGCCAATAGCCAACAGCACATCACAATCTTGCATGGCCATATTAGCTTCATAGGTGCCATGCATGCCCAACATACCTAAAAATAATGGATCTGTTGCGGGGAACCCGCCAAGACCCATCAACGTATTCGTACACGGATAACCCAAGGCCCTGACTAACTGAGCAAGCAGCTCAGATGCGTTACCCATAATGATGCCACCACCCGAATAAATCATCGGTCGCTTAGCTGACAACAACAATTCAACGGCTTTCCTTATCTGCCCAGAATGACCTCGAGTTACCAAGTTATAGGATCGCAAAGACACAGTCTCGGGATAAAAATAATTGGTTTTATCCATTGTTACATCTTTGGGAATATCCACAACAACAGGGCCTGGTCGGCCAGTCGCAGCCAAATAAAAAGCTTTTTTTATAGCCGGCGCAATATCCGCCGCACGCCTAACCAAGATGTTATGTTTGACGCAGGGCCGGGTAATTCCAACAGTATCGACCTCCTGAAAAGCATCCTCTCCAATGGCTTTAGTAGGCACTTGCCCAGTAATGACGACCATTGGCACTGAATCCATATTTGCCGTCGCAATACCAGTGATCGCATTGGTCACTCCTGGGCCAGAAGCTGTCTCTTATACACATCTGACGCTGCCGACGATATGCAGTGTGTAGA
>OJFL01000835.1_pt1 | contig 13956 bp, 10 predicted proteins | sample 1594131 | NCBI WGS metagenome assembly OJFL01 (sample SAMN05416782, study PRJEB24817) | seawater metagenome | isolation source: Sea water | place: Canada:Atlantic | collected 2013-07 | reverse complement strand
TTTCTGCCTGTCTCGTGGGCTCGGAGATGTGTATAAGAGACAGCAAGACACCTATTTAATGGGTCCACCCCGCCAGCCACTAAATCAGAATATAGATCCTAACTTGCAAAAATGGGCAAAAACTTTTGCGCGCGATCAATCTTCAGCGTTCGATAAGAAAGGCTGGCGCTATTACTCGGGTGAGTGGTTTGAAAATTGGTACCCAGGCTATTCAAATTACTCAGAATACCGCGGAACTATGCATATTTTATATGAACAGTCTCGCATGGCCGAAGACGGCGTTCGCCGCCCTGAAGGCACAGTGCAAACTTATATCGAATCGGTTCACCATCAGTTTGTTTCTACGCTAGCTAATTTAAAAACACTCGATAAGAACAGCAAAGCCATGTATCGAGATTATTGGCAGGGGCGTAAAAATAATGTGGCCTCAAAAGGCAAATTCGCCAATCGCACTTACGTGGTAATGGCAAATGATAACGTGGGAAGAACAAGCGCACTGGTAAGCCGTTTGCAGGCACAGGATATTAATGTGTATGTTGCGGATAAAGATATTGAAGTAGACCGTGCTACCACTCAATTAGGTGAAGTGAAAGAAGACCTCATCATTCCCAAGGGAAGCCTTGTTATACCCAACCGCCAGCCTGAGGCACCGCTTATTGCCGCTATCATGGAGTTTGACGCTGGCGTTAATGACGCAGTATTACTAGAAGAGCGCCAGAAGACTTTACGTGACGGCTCATCGCTTATGTACGATACAACAGCATGGAACCTGACCATGATGTACGGCCTTGAAAGCGTTACTGTACCCGAGAATATAACGCGTAATGTTAGCCCCTATTCACCAAACACACCTTCTCATGCGTTTGTTGATAACGCGATTGCATGGATAGTAGATGGTGCTGATGACCGTTCAGTGGCTTTTGCTGCAAGACTGATGGAACGCGGTGTTCATGTTCGCTATATCGATCGCGATTCGGAGTTTCAAGATACCACGTTCAATCGTGGTTCAATCGCCGTCACCATTACAGACAACCCCAACAAAAAAGATCTCGCTCAAACCATCAAACAAACGGCTGACGAACTTAAAATATCTGTTACAGCAACGACTAGTGGGTTTGGAGAAGGTGATTTGCCTGAATGGGGTGGCAAGCACTTTGACTTACTCACCCAGCCACAAATTGCCATTTTAAGTCATGGTAACTTTGCTAGCTACGATGTAGGCGCTACCTGGTATAGCTTAGACACGCATCTGGGCATTCGTCATAGCCAAATAGATGTAAACTCTTTAAATCGCACCGACTTGCGCAGATATAACGTTATTATACTGCCTACCAGCTACGGCGCGCTAGATAAGCAAAAACAGGCGCTTTTAGACGAGTGGGTTAAAAATGGCGGAACCCTTATTGCCCACGGACGAAGTGCGGCTGCATTGGCTAATAAAGACGGTATAGCTAAAGTCAAAACAATTGAAAACAGTTTTGAAAAGGCACTCGATTACGACATTTCTCTTACGCGAGAATATATGGCAGGTGAAGACAAGGTTGATAGAAAGGCAGCTATGTCTCATACCCTGGATGCAGACTACACATTCCCTTGGGACGACCTTCCTAAGCCACTGAAAGAAGACGAGCTAACGCGTCGCGACAAATGGCTAAGTCATTTTATGCCAAGTGGGGCTATGGTAGCTGGCAGAACTGACCAACAGCACTGGTTGACAGCAGGTACACCTGAAGTATTGCCGTTACTTTACAGCAACCAGCCGCTACTTATGTCGGCAGATAATAGCGAAGCTGTGGTTAGAGCGGGCGTATTTGGTCCAAATGATAGTAAGAAGAAAACAGCTGGTGAGAGCAAAAAGACTGCCGACCGTTGGTTTACCCTACCAGAGAATAAAGCACTAAACGTAAGAATGAGTGGCCTGTTGTGGCCGGAAGCTCAGCAGCGTATTGCGAATACGGCTTACTTGACTCGTGAACGCAGTGGCAAAGGGCAAATTATCTTGTTCTCTGGCCAGCCTAACTTTAGGGGTGCGGCACTAGGCACAAACAGGCTATTGCTCAATGCTATTGTGTATGGCCCGGGCCTAGGTAGTCAAAAGCATGTGTCGCTTTAATCAGCACTGAGGCAGCACTGAGGCAGCACTGAGGCATAGCAGAGTTATAAAAAACGAAGGGGCCGTCCTGTTGCATAAAGTACACGGCCCCTTTTTAATTTTCGCTGATATATTCCGTTGCTATGTATAAAGCGCTACGGTGCTCCAGTGACATCTTTGATAGGGGCATAGTTTCGCAGTTTTATGACCACTCTCTGCACTCTTCGCAGTTACCGCAGTCGTCTAGATTAACCAACCCTTCTAACGTTCACGGCGTTGTTTATTCCATTCACTACAAAATTAAGTTTCTCTACCCCATTTAATTTAGGGCGAGCAAAGAGGTAGCCTTGAAACCGCTGAGCACCAGCATGCTGAAGCCACAGCCATTCGTCCATGGTCTCTACTCCCTCAACAATAAGAGGAATGCCCATAGAGTTAGCAAACTCATACACTGCTTCAAAGATAGCCTGTCGCGGTCCATTTTCATGAATATTGGTGGTAATTCTGCGGTCGAGCTTAATTTTATCTGGAAGAAAATCGGCGAGTAATGATAACCCCGCATAACCGGCACCAAAGTCATCTAGGGCAACCCGAATTCCTCTAGAACGCAAATTCTCTATAGCGTCAAAAAAAAGCGCTCCCTCTTCTATAATTTCAGATTCTGTAACTTCCAAAATCAACTGCTGTGGCTTTAAGTTGTTGTCTGATGCTAAACCGAGAAGATAATTTGTAATATCAGGGCAGTGCGTTATAGCACCGGGACATAGATTAATGGCTAACGCTTGGTCTGGGCGCAGTATTTGTGCACCCTGCGCAACAGCAATAGCCTTACTATTCAAATCAAATTGATACTTTTCACTTCCGTGAAAACTATCTAAAACATCTTCAGGAAAACGTCCATCGTTACTGCGCAATAACGCCTCGTAAGAAACAATAGCACCTTTATGTGTATCCACGATTGGTTGAAAGGCAAATTGAATGTCGGACTGAGCATAGGCCACTATGTTGATCTCATCTTGAACCACAGACGCCCTTAGCGCCTTCAAATCCTTATTAGATAAGCACATGCGCCATTTTCCTGAAGCGAAACCGTTCAGTAAGCCAAAAATCCTGCTATCGCGATGAAGAGAAAGGTCAGACGGCAACCAATAGGCACCGCTTTTTTGGTCGAGCTTTATTGTGCGTAATGCCCAATCGCCAAAATCACGTTGATGTATGGCGTTATCTGTAATTTTAACGATGTTACCATGTCGCGGATCTTTTTGAATATGTTCAAAAAGGCCTGCGATTAAATTTGACTCACCTTCAAGAACCTGAAAAAAATATTCCCCGTCGAAGAGCAAAATACCCGTTACATCATTGTTTAGATTGAAGGGCAAAGAGTCGCTAGTTACCTTATCAAGGTCAACTTGACTCATTTGTGCAGACGCTCTACTACGATATACCAGCTGTCTTATCACGCTATAACCCTCTATGTGAGATATTGATTGCCCCTGCTTTTTCACCTAACTTCTAATAATGAAAAAAATACCTCCCAAACAAAATGTAGCGCCATTTGTCTGTTTTTTCTAATTTTCATAGATTACAAATTTAAAACCCAACCATTAATGCTTGTAAAAATATCACTGAATTTCCTTTTGCCGGTGGTTTGCAGAGATAACGACATGCCGCACTATGCAAAAAAATGCAAAAAATTAATTTCTACACTAAAGTTAAGTTCAGCCTTAAAAATCGCTTTGTTGTATCTAACCAAGAAGTTAAGCGAGTATCTACATGAACAAAAGTATAATTCCCCTTCATTGCGGCCTTACCCGGCTCTTTAAACTTATTCTTGTCCCTCTTTTTAGACGACCCCGCAGCCTTCTGAGCACAAGTTTATGTCTATGCATTATTGGCTATACCGTAATTGGCAACGCAGCAGTTGCTGAAGACAGCCATCACTGGCAGCAGTCACCACATCACCTTTCAGTACTTGCTGCCACCACATACACCGATAGTCACGGTAATGCTTTTACTCTCGGGATAGATTACGAATACCGCATGAATGACTTCCTTGGCGTAGGGGTGGTTGCCGAATATGCTTTTGGTGAACTTGACGCTTACACTTATCTTGCAGTAGCCGACTTACACATTACCAATAGTTTTATTGCTCAAGTGGGTCCAGGCGTTGAGTTTTTTGAAGGTGAAGAAATAGCAGTGGCGCGATTAGGTCTATTATACGAATTTGAAATATCAGGGTTTACGCTATCCCCGCAGCTTCATTACGATTATCACCACAATCATGATGATGCCATAGTGGCAGGTTTAGCAATTGGTATTGCTTTTTAAGAAAACAAAAACTTGGCAAGCATATTGTAAGTCTGTGGTCATAGAACGCAAAAAACGCTTAAACGACGAGAATTTGACTATGCGCTTACCTACCAAACAGCTAATTAATAAAATCGAACACCTGTCTAAAGACTTATCGCCTGCACAGCTAACCCACTTCCTCGACATTATTGACGCCATGACGGCGCTGGCTGAAGACGCAGCAAAGGTTGATTTGAGCGGTGACAACACACCAACTCCCAGTGTTCCACAACCCTCATCGGCTATTCATTAGGTTTAACAAGCAAGCACGTTCTCAATTTGGTTTTGCCAAATACTGACAGCGAACCAAAATCTTGTTTTAAGATAGGAAGATGCTGATAGTCTAAATCGGCATCTTCGCGATCATCAATATTGGCGTGAGAGGACCGGTCTAACCGATTTCCAGATTCGTCATAAAACCCTTCACTGCCATCAGGATCATGCAAGTACAAACAGCGGTCATCGGCATGGGTTATCACCACCCAATGGGGCGCCTTAATTCCATGGAACTGGTAAGTACTTATAAGGCAAATAACGCCATAGCCCTTGTTCAACACCGTCTCAATTTCGCTGAGCTCAATTTCTCTTTGATATAACGGTATTTGGGCATTCGTCGCCCGCTCAATAAAGTCTTTCTCTACAATACGCATAATCGATTTTTTATGCTCGCTGCGCACGCCATCCAAGAACAGATCGTTTATTTGCGTGGAGTATACTTCAACATCGAACCCGCGCTGATGGCCAGCTAAAGCAAGACCTAACGGATGACAACCGCCGTGTCCTGACGTCATAAAAACAGTAGTAGCTTGACGCCAAATATCAATTTCAGTGGTTTGATCGAGCGGAGTACCGCTTCGCACATGCTTCATAGCCATCATCAACGCACTTGGGCCGCAGGTAAACGCCGTGGTCTGTTTGTACCACGGATAATGCTTCATAGCATTAGCCATATTCGGGTGTAATACAGGCTTTTGAAAACGAAGAGCATCTACACCTGTGGCATAGTATTGGCGATAAATACCAAATTTACGGTATCCCAACTTTTTATACATGCGAATGGCTGCAAGGTTATCTTCAGCAACCTCTAGGCGAATAAACAACTTTTCTGCACTTAACACCATTTCTTCTAGCTTAATCAGCAGCGCTGGAGCAATGTTTTGCCCCCTAGCCTTTGCAAGCACCGCCAGTGAATACAAGCGAGCAGAACGGCTGCCTCTGCGCAAAATAACCAGGCCATAAGCTAAAACCTCACTCTCGGTTTCAGCAACTAGCAATATACCGTGTTCAGCTTTTATCCAGTAGCGCATGCGCCTGCGTGAAAGCCTATCGCTATCAAAGCAGCTAAGCTCAATTCGCTCCAGCGCATCAAGGTCGCTAATTTCTGCCAAGCGCAAATTTACGGCAGCGTTAGTCACCACAGGCTCCCATTTGTTACTAACGCCCACGGGCTTCTAACCTATTAACAAACTCCTGCATAATGATCATATAAAGCTCTTTACCTAGGTATAGGTCTTCCACTTTTGCCTCAATACTAGGGTTGTCGTTTACTTCTATCACGTATACTTTGCCGTTGGCCTGCTTAATATCAACGCCATACAGGCTTTTACCTATCATTGAGCAGGCTTTAATTGCCGCATCTAACACGGGCTTTGGCACTTCAAAGGTTGGCAGAGTTTCAAACCCACCGGACGTATTGGTTTTCGCGTCATGGTTGTATATTTGCCAATGGCCCCTCGCCATGTGATATCGACACGCATAAATAGGCCGGCCATTTAATACGCCAATGCGCCAATCAAATTCGGTAAAGATATATTCTTGAACTAACACCAGTGCAGATTCGTTTAGCATGGTTTCAAGCTTATCTTTCAGCTCATCATTATCTTTTACTTTAAATACGCCCATTGAAAATGAGCTTTCTGGCAATTTCAGTACCATCGGAAAGCCAAATTCATCGGCTAGCATTTGGCACGTTGATGTCGTGTTGTCAGACACAAAGTGACTGCGTGGCGAAGGCACCTTGTGATAGCTAAACGCATCGTGCAAATACACCTTATTACAACATTTTAAAATGCTGGTCGCGTCGTCTATCACCACTAACCCTTCCTGCTCCGCCTTACGAGCAATATGATAAGTTGGGTGGTTAATGGCGGTAGTTTCACGAATAAATAGCGCATCATAATGAGTAATGTTAGCTGCAGCTTGGGCCGCATTTACTACTTCAGCGTTAATACCAACGAGCTTTGCCGCTTTAATAAAATGCTTAATTGCTTTAGCGTCGCTAGGCGGTGTCGCTTCATTTTCATTACATAAAATCGCCATATCCCAGCGGGCTTGCTTTTGCTTACTTCCACGAAGCCAGGTTTTTTCTACGTAGTGTTGAAGCGCATTAGCTAATGCCGATTTATCCTCAGCGTTAGCCGTACACCAATCGCCGAATGCTACCGTCATTACCGTAGCGCTCGATTGTTTACTTATCGAAACACGCAAAAAGGGCGCTGGAAAACGTTCGAAGGCAAACTTTGCGATTGCGCTCATTGACGCTTTTTTAGTTGTTCCAAAAAATACATCACAGCTACTGTCATCAATGGCTTCATCGCTCAACGATTTTGGTAGCGTAACGGTTTTCATTTGAAGCGACTGTTCTTCACTTTCAATAATCAAATTATTAATGGTATTCACGCTTGGCAGTACTTTGTGCGTGCGCGCTTCGGCTAACAATGAACAGTAATAGCCCTTACTTAAATAGCGGTCGGTTGCGCACAAATTGATAACGCGCATTTTGCCCTCCCCTCGCTTGGGAAATTGCGAAAGGTATTGCTCAAAATCAACCACTTCGCAGTTTTGAAAGTGCAGTTGATGAGCATCAGATAGTGAATCGACAACAATTAATGTTGTTATCATTTTTAATTCCAAATAGGTACATGTCGCACACTACGTGCGACATTGAGTTGATTGCGCGGAATATAGACTTTTTTGATGCTATATCAATGGATGGGAAGCAGTATTTAAATGAAATAATTTGTCCTTAACGGTCATATTATTTTGCTCGTATTTATCTCTATTACTCCTAAACTTTGAAGGCTAAATTGAACGATTACTAGGAGACTACATGAAGTATTTAACATTATTAGCAAGTCTATTCTTATCTACATTAGCCATAGCTCAAGAACGACCTGTAGCTGATAAAGAAATAGTTTTAGAGTTAAAAGCCTATTGTATGGAGCTTGCAGAAGATGAAGGCACAGACAATAAGTCGCTAAATGAGTACCTACTAGACTGTATTAACGAGGAACTAGAAGCTGAGGGATACCAACCCATCACTGTAGTGCCAAGTTAAACCACCTCTTCTTGATCAGCGGCTTAAGTGTCGCTGTTTGCCAACTTTTAAGGCCATAGTTGCAGTCAATAGTAAGGTTGCATCGCTTTGCTCTGGCGTTTATGATTTAACGAAAAATAAACAGTTAAGTAACAGCTCGCTAAAAATCTAGATAGCTATTCGCGCTGTATTTTCGTGAAAGGAGAAATTATGAGCTGGGCAAGTAAAGGGCTATGTACCGTTGTTTTTCTTACGTCACTTGCATTGGTATACGCCATGGGCCAAACCAATATCAATAATTTCAATAGCGTAAAGAATTCCATTGAGGAGATTTACGAAGATCGCCTTGTGGTTAACGGCATGATTTACGAGCTTGCTGGGTTCCTGCACGAAAAAGAAGTTGCACTTGCCTCTCAAAACTATGAGTTCTTTGCCAATCAAAACGCAAAAATCAACAAACAAGCTTTCGCCATTATTAACGCGTTTAAGAAAACCTACTTAACAGACTTTGAAGCCTTCACGCTAAATCACTTTGAAACCAGCTTTAATGAGCTTGTGGCGTTAGAAAAAGATATCCCATTCTCTGAAGACCAGCCAGCTGACTCCGCAGCCATCGCAACGCTTTTACTAGACCTTAAGGCATTAAATAGCGATTTAGATAAACTGTCTGATATTCAGCTCGCCGAAGGCAAGAACAAGTTAGCAATCAGCAAAAAAGCTGCTGAATCGATGAATACCTACCGTTCACTTGAGAAGTACTTTTTAATCATCACAGCAGTGCTTATCTTTATCATTATTTTACTGCCTTCGTCGAAGGAAAAAGATGAGTTTGTGTCTGAGTAGTTTTATCGCTGCGAGTTTAAAGCTGTTTAGTAGTTTCGGTGCGGTAATGGCAGCTTAAGGTTAGGCATTATAATTTCACACCCAGCTTCTCGCGCATTTTTTGTTTTTCTAGCTCAACTTGAGAAAAGAATTCTTTGAAGAAAGGATGACCGAGTTCATCTTTATAAGCATAACGCAGTGCGGGGATATCAAACCAAACAAGCATTGGCCTATACGAATAACTTTCTAACAAAGCCGAGGCTTGCTCATATTCCTTTGCAATAATGAGTAATTCTAATTCCCACCATTCGAGGTGGTAGAATTGATAAGATTCGGGATACTGTTTTTTGTATTTCCGCAGTACATTTAACGCATTCTGAACTATCTCAGTTGCTTTTTGGTTTTCACCCAACTTTTTTAATATAAAAGCATAACCAGCTATACTATGAATTTGCGACAAAGTATTTTCTGGTGGAATCAGTTTATAAAATCTCTTTCGCAATTCAGATAATTGTTCCTCTTTTTGTGCCCGGTCAAAAAATATCAATGCATATTTACTAGGTAGCTCAAAATGATCCTTTATTAGCATTCGCTCCCAAAGTTCCTCAACGTTGATAGCCGGTAGCTGATTGGGTGTAAAATAGGTATCAAAGTAAACATAAGTCGACCAAAAACTCTTACTATTCAAATCAATACTGCTGATCAGTGTTTGAACAGTCGAATGGTCCTCTAAAAGTGATAGGTGATATATGTAAGCAGAAGTGAATCGCTGATTCGGATTTTGCTCATAAAGCAATTTATATTCTTTAAACCCCGCTTCGAAATCCATTAAAATTGTATAGAAGTCAACACCTTCGGTAGTAGCAGTAGTAATGAGTTTTTTCGCTTTATCCGGCTCCAAGCATTTTAATATTAAGTAACGAATTTGATTTTGAAGCGTTTTTTCTGCGCCACTTATATCTAAATTACTGATATTCTCATTTATCTGCCCGCATGGCGTAAACGACAATACCATTGTGTATACATAACCTCCTAAAAAATAAGAATCATAAGGGTAAGCGCGAATAGCTTTGCGATATAATTGCTGTGCTTTAGTTACTGAATATCCAAAATCATCATATGTACCAGCTAAAGTGATCAGAGCATCTTTGTTGAGTGGGTCAATAGCGAGAGCGCGCTCTGCCATTGCAGTTCTGTCTTTCTCGCTCATACTAGCATTTTCTGTAAATGAAACCTCCATCGCGGCAACATACGCGCCGAGCCCCAGTATTGCCGGCGCATCCGGATATTTTTGAAGCAGTTCTTCTAATATGTTAATGGCTTGCTTTATGCCCTCGCTAGTTTCGCGGTTGGCCAATGCTCTAGCTTTCACCAATTGCTCCACCTCGATATAACTTAGTTTATCTAATGCAGCTGAATAGCGGTCGTCTTTATGAATAAGATTGAGTTTAAGTGCGGCAGCAACCTGATCACTCACTTCTTCTTGCAGCGTAAAAATATCTTTGAGGGTACGGTCAAAATTATCAGAAAATAAGTGGCTACCAGTCTCGGCCTCAATAAGCTGCACAGTTATCCTTAAATTGTTGCCGCTTTTTCGCACGCTACCCTCAATGAGATAATCTGCGTCAAGCTCACTGGCAATAATCTTTAGGTCTTTGTTTACGCCCTTATAAGCGAAACTAGACGTACGCCCCAGCACTTTTAGCTCGCGAATACGCACTAGCGTATTAAGTAATTCTTCTGTTAACCCATCAACAAAGATTTCTTGGTCGTCTTCGGTACTCAGATTTAAGAAAGGCAATACTGCTAAAACTTTGACTTCTTCTGCCTGCGAGTCCGCTTCAACGTTTTGCGCCAGAAGTTCGCTTGATGCAGCGGGCTCGTTTTCGTTGGCCAATTCACTTTGATTTTCAGCAGCAGACGAGACCGAAGCTGGCTTTGCTGTGGCAGGCGATGTTGAAAGCCATATTTTATCTACAGCAACATAAGCAATCAAAAGCACAATAAGCGTTACTAAAAGGCGATTTATTTTTTGTCCGGTTTCGTGTGCAATTGAAACTTCATCGGGAACTTTACGGGTCGGCTTTACGCCTTCGGGGGTAAGCTCAAAGGCCCATGCGAATATGCAGGCTACGGGCAAACCTATGATAAGTACAACGGTAACACCGGTTCCAAAAGCAGTGGGCAGCTTTAAATAAGGAGAGACTACAGCAATAACTTGTAAAATAAGCCATGCCGTTACCATATACACGCTGGCTACTTTTACCACGTTACGGCGCTTTAACTCAGTGATAAACGACATGCGAGTCCTTTTGCTGTACAAAATACACTCAACCAGTATAGGTAGAATCTATGGCAGATACTAGCCTTTAATATACATATCTAATTTGTCATGGATTGCTGTAGCATCGGCGGGAGAAATAGCTTACACCACCTGCCCGGCTGCCCAGCCGCTGCTCCACGCCCATTGGAAGTTATAGCCTCCTAACCAGCCGGTGACATCCACTACTTCACCAATAAAATAGAGCCCTTCCACGTTGTTGGCCATCATGGTTTTTGAAGACAGTTCATTGGTATTCACGCCACCAATGGTCACTTCCGCTGTGCGATAACCCTCTGTGCCATTTGGCTTTATGTGCCAGTTTTCTAATGTGTTCGCTATATTCTCGCATTCCCCGTGAGACAGCTGCTTTACCGGCACGTTGCGCCATTCGTTTAACTCGATAAAACTTTGCGAAACACGTTTAGGGAAAATTTTATTTAAGCAGGTAGCGAGCAACGCATCAGGAGTTTGTGCCCTCGCGTTATTTAATAACTCGTGAGGGTCGTTATCGGGAGTCGTATTGATACTTAATGTATCGCCGGCTTCCCAGTAGCTGGAAATTTGTAGCATAGAAGGGCCACTCAGCCCTCGGTGGGTAAACAGCATAGCTTCTTTAAAGGTAGTGTCGTTACAGCTTGCATAAACATCTACTGCAACACCGCTCAAATCCGCCAGTGTTTCTTTGTCTTTGTCATGCAAGGTGAATGGCACCAGGGCGGCTCGGGTTGGCAACACATTTAAGCCAAACTGTTCGGCAATTTTGTAACCGAAAGGCGTAGCGCCTAATTTGGGCATACTTAACCCGCCGGTAGCAATTACCAAGGATTTGCACTGGTAATCACCATTACTGGTAGTGAGTGAATACCCACTTTCACTTTTTTCTACAGAAAGAATGTCACAGCGAGTGGTGACGGTCACCTGCGCCTTTTCGCATTCTTTAAGCAATAAATTTACAATGTCTTTTGCACTGTCGTCACAAAACAATTGGCCAAGGGTTTTCTCGTGATAACCAATGCCGTGCTCGGCAACTAAGCTAATGAAATCCCACTGGGTATATCGACTCAGGGCAGACTTACAAAAATGGGGGTTTTGCGAAAGGAAGTTCTCTGGGCCTGCGTACATATTGGTGAAATTGCAGCGCCCACCACCAGACATTAGGATTTTGCGCCCTACCTTTTTGGCGTGATCAAGTACTTCTACGCTACGCCCTCTTGCTCCCGCTTGCGCAGCACAAAAAAGCCCAGCAGCACCCGCACCAAGCACTATCACATCACGTTTAATCACGTATTAAGCCTCTCTTGGAAATACTGCTAACGGGTGGGTAGTAATAAGCTGTATATGGGCTCGTTCACCAGGCTTTATGGCATTTTCGTGGCTTACTCTCACTTTCAGCTGACTTCCGTTATCGAGCATAACTGCATACAAGCGACTTTCACCCTCATAGCGTACCCAGTCTACTGTACCGTTTGGCGAGGCATGACTTGCATCTAAACTTAAGTCATCGGGTCTTACCAATAAATCTACGTCGCCATGAGCATTTTGGAGCGGTGTACCAGGAACATTGCCGACATCCGTAATAACGGTGTTATCTACATTGTTTTCGCTATTGTCGAATTGAGCCTTTAGAAAGCTAGCCTCGCCCATAAAGCGGGCCACAAAACGACTGTTCGGCGTTGAATAACACACTTCCGGCGTGTCTAACTGCTCTAATACGCCTTTATTCAGTATACCTATTCTGTCGCCCACACTGAGAGCTTCTTCTTGATCGTGAGTAACCCAAATAGCGGGGACATCGGCTTTTTTAAGGGCATCTCGAATTTCCCAGCGTAAGCTATCTTTCAGCGCTGCATCTAGGTTAGACAGCGGCTCATCTAGTAGAACAAACGCTGGCTCATGAGCAAGTGTACGGGCTAACGCCACCCGCTGCTTTTGACCGCCAGACAAACTGGCAGGCTTTACATTGCGAAAGTTATCCAACCCCAACAGTGTTAGCCAATGATCGGCAAGGGACGTGTCTTTTAAACGGAAACACACATTTTGCTGCACGGTTAGATGCGGAAACAAAGCAAAATCTTGAAACACCATTCCCACGTTGCGCTTTTCTGGCGGAACATGCTTGGCAGGAGTACTTACCCAATTATCTAAGCGTACTTCGCCCTCTGAAACAGGAATTAGCCCTGCTAATGCTTGTAATATGGTGGTTTTTCCACAGCCTGTAGGCCCCACCAACATGAGAATTTCGTCTTGACCAAGTTCTAAATTTAACTTGTCGACTACTCGGGTAGCCCCATAATTCACTGACAAATTACTTACACTTAGCATTACGAACGTTCATCCTCGGTAACGGTAAATTGGGCTTTTCGCTCACCCGACAGCATTAGCACTAAACCAACACCTGACAATAGCACTAGTAACAACCCTGGCACTGCGGCGCGACCAAAATAACCAGCCTCGTAAACTCGCCACATGTAGGTAGCCAAGGTCTCAAATCCTGTTGGGCCAAGCATAAGAGTGGCAGGTAACTCTCGCATGGCTTCTAAGAACACCAATGCAGCGCCTGCTATCATACCACGAAGGGTTAAAGGTAGCGTAATTCGCATAAAGGCTTCTTTAGGCGTTGCGCCAAGTACTCTTGCCGCTTTCACTAAGCCTGAATCGATATTTTCAGCGGTAGTTCTTACACTGCCTACTGCCAATGGCAAAAAGCGCAGTACGTAAGCCATAACTAATAGCCCTAAAGTTTGATATAGCGCAGGAAGCTGCAGGCCAACATAAACCAATGCGGTACCCATAACGATGCCAGGTACACCAAAGCCAAAATAGGTAATGCGCTCCATAAGCCGCCCGGCTTTGCCGGCAATAGCCGCGTGTGCCACCGGAATTGCCAAGAGAACGGCTACCAGCGCAGCTAAGAAAGAAGCGTGAGCAGAGTTCCACGCATAGCTGAATTCAAACCCTCCGGTTCCTTCGCGAACCAACCATAAGGTGAAAATAGCAAGGGGTAATACCTGTCTCTTATACACATCTGACGCTGCCGACGATATGCAGTGTGTA
>OJFL01000829.1_pt1 | contig 14013 bp, 10 predicted proteins | sample 1594131 | NCBI WGS metagenome assembly OJFL01 (sample SAMN05416782, study PRJEB24817) | seawater metagenome | isolation source: Sea water | place: Canada:Atlantic | collected 2013-07 | reverse complement strand
GAGTGATGATAAAGCTATTGACCAAGTCTTTGACGGTGTTGAATATGGCGCTGTTCTAAGAAAGTTAGAAATTACATCAGCCAGTTACAATCTTACAGATTTAAACTCAGCCTTTTCAGTTATTGTTGAAGAACAAGATGAGGAGTACGGTGCATTATTATCTGAAGTAGATGTATATGTATCCAAAAACGGTGGAAACGAAGCAATGGCTTTTACAGTACCTGCCAGTGCTTTTACTATTGGTGATAAAGGATTACCAGTTACGGAGATTTCAGTAACATTAGGTGAGGCACTAACTGCATTAGGTCTAGGTAGTGATTTTGGTGTAGGAGATGAATTTGGAATACGTTTATCACTAAAATTAACAGATGGTAGAGAATTTTCTGCTGCAAGTGCTAGTGGAAGTTTACAAGGTTCATACTTTTCTTCCCCATTCTTTTACACCTCACCTATATTATGTACTCCAAAACCTGGAGATTATGTAGTTGACATGCAAGATTCTTATGGAGATGGATGGCAAGGTGACGGTATCAAAGTAACTTTTGATGGTGGACCTAGAGATGCTGAGGAAGTTTTCATAGGACTATTAAGTGCATATGCACCGGGTGGAGTTCCTATCTCTAGTGGTAGTGATACTTTAAATGTTCCTGAAGGAACTAATGGTTTTGCTTGGGAGTTTACAGGTGATGATTGGCCAGGTGAGGTTACTTACCAGATCTATTCACCAGATGGAACTTTATTATATGAAGCAGCAAATGGAAATCCAGGAGGTTTAACCGTTTTAAATTGTTTATAATTTAGAATTTATGAAAAATTAAAAACTGAATTATACTAAAAAATAAATTTCAGTATACATTTTAAAACCTTCCAAATTAATTTTTGGAAGGTTTTTTTATTAGTCATATACAATCAAAAATTTAACTAAACTGAATGCAAATTCAGATTTTGCAGATTATTATCTAAACATATAATTTCATCATTTTTAATTCTCCTAACTATTTTAGAACATTTTTTGACTAATATTATAGTATTCTTTTTATTTTTTATAATTCATAACTTAAAGTTACTATATATTTATACTCATAGCACTTCCTTACTTGTATTGTATAGCACATACTTATAGTAATATTTACTCATAGTATATGCTATAACTTAGTTGTTGTTATTTCTATTTTTTTTATCATCACAGTCTATATTATTTATAGCTATAGTAATATCACTAGCTCTTTTTTTAACTTATCATATAAACTTATTTAGAACTTTTTTTCTAAATTTATTAACGTAGTATAAGTACATAATTGTAATTAGTTACAAGAAGAATTTAATTTATGGATATTATATAACAATTTATAGGTGTGGATTTCTATAAGAATATTAATTTATTAGAATAGAAGTTAAATTTCGTATAATACACCAACTATTTAGTTAAATATTGTCGGTTTAGGTTAATTCTTATGGGGATTGTCTTCATGTAGCTCTTACTTGAAGTATTTTTGTTTCGAATTAATTACCTAGCTGGTAGTTGCGTATTACTCCCTGAACTTTGTCTTCAAACTTACTCAGATTTAATAAAGCAATGCCAGCTTTTTTTATACTCAAAATCCACTAAAACTTCTTTTTTACCCTAAGAAAAAAAACTTTTTTATTCCAAAAAAAATCTATTGTTTGTTAGATCGGTAGTTTTCTTAATACCTTTTATGTAGTATTTAAAATTGATTGTATTTTTATTTTAAAATTATTCTAAAATCTCAGCCATTTGAGCTTGTAGTTCGCTCGCTTTTTCTGCAGCAGCTTCTGCAAAATCAGCTTGTTTTGAAGCATAAAGAATACCGCGAGAAGAATTTATTAACAAACCTATTTGATCAGTCATCCCATAGTTACAAACTTCTTGTAAATTTCCACCTTGTGCACCAACTCCAGGAACCAGTAAAAAAGACTCAGGAATAATTTTTCTTATATCTGCTAAATAGGATGCTTTTGTGGCACCAACTACATACATTAGATTTTTAGAATTTTTCCAACCTTTAGAGGTTTCTAATACTTGTTTGTAAACTTCTTTTCCATCAATTTCTTTTGTCTGAAAATCAAAAGCTCCAGCATTAGAAGTTAGTGCTAACAAAATAGTATGCTTATTTTTAAAAGCCAAAAATGGTTCTACAGAATCTTTTCCCATGTAAGGAGCAACTGTAACACTATCAAAAGAAAGATCTTCAAAGAACGCTTTTGCATACATACTAGACGTATTGCCAATATCTCCACGTTTTGCATCTGCTATTGTGAAAATTTCTGGATGATTTTGATTAATATATTTAATGGTTTTTTCTAAAGATATCCATCCTTTAATTCCATAAGCTTCATAAAAAGCAGTATTTGGTTTGTAAGCAACGCATAAGTGATGTGTGGCATCAATAATTGCTTTGTTAAACTCAAAAATTGGATCTTCTTTCTCTAATAAAAAGGTGGGTATTTTTTGTAGGTCTACATCTAAACCAATACATAAAAATGATTTCTTTTTTCGAATCTGAGTTACAATCTCTGATGTAGTCATCTGTCTTTTTAAAAGTTATACAAAGGTACATATTTTTAAGACTTTCTGTTATCTTTGTTTCAGAGTCATTCTGCATGGTACAATTTATACTAAACAAGTTTTTTTATGGAATTTTAACGCTTTTTGGAGTTGTTACAGTCATTTTCTTGTTGTTTAATGTATTGCCTGGAGATCCGGCAAGAATGATGCTAGATCAACGTGAAGACTCCGAACAATTACAAAATATTCGAAAAAAATACGGTTTTGATCAATCGTTATCTACTCAATATTTTTATTATTTGAATGATGTATCTCCATTGTCACTTCATTCAAATAAATCAGAAGATTATACTTTTTTAAGTGATGGTAAATATTCCTATCAATTACTATTTTCTATTGGTGAATCTTCTGTTGTTTTAAAATACCCTTACTTAAGAGAATCTTTTCAAAAAAATGGAAAAAAGGTGTCGGAAGTTATTTCTGAAACCTTACCAAATACTGCTATTTTAGCATTATTTGCAATCTCTATAGCGATTATTGTTGGAATTATTTTTGGCATATTGTCAGCAGTCTATAAAGATACTTGGTTTGATAGAGTGATTGCTATTATTAGTACTTTTGGAATGAGTATTCCTTCCTTTTTTTCTGCTATTTTATTTGCTTGGCTATTTGGTTTTGTTTTACAAGAATATACAGGTTTAGAAATGACAGGAAGTTTGTATGTTGTTGATGATTTTGGAGAACAAATATCCATCCAATGGAAAAATTTAATTCTTCCTGCCATTGTTTTGGGTATTCGTCCGTTAGCTGTTATTATTCAATTAATGCGAAATTCATTGCTAGAAGTCCTAAGTCAAGATTATATTAGAACAGCAAAAGCTAAAGGGTTGACAAAGTATCAGGTCATAAAAAGCCATGCATTAAAAAACGCATTAAATCCAGTAATAACGGCTGTTTCTGGTTGGTTCGCTTCTATGTTAGCCGGTGCGGTTTTTGTAGAATACATTTTCAATTGGAATGGGCTTGGAAAAGAAATTGTGAACGCATTAAATACCCTAGATTTACCAATAATTATGGGGAGCGTATTGGTAATAGCTACCTTATTTATTATCATAAACATTCTTGTAGATATTATGTACAGTTGGTTAGACCCTAGAATTAGATTACAATAAAAAATGACAAAAAAAATACTTTTTTTATTCTTGTTTGTCTTGTTTCTCTTGGTTGGATGTCACAGACCTACGCAGTTTTCAAATGAAGCATTGCAGGAGAAATTTTTAGGTTTCAACCAACAAGAACTAACATTTAAAACCATCTTATCTAAGCATAAAGGAAATAAAATACTCATAGATGTTTGGGCATCTTGGTGTAGCGATTGTATAGTAACCTTGTCGGATTTAAAAAAGTTACAAGAAGAAAACCCTGCTGTTCATTTTGTTTTTCTTTCCCTAGATAAAAGTATAGAACGTTGGAAAAAAGCAGTAGAGCGTTTACAAATAACAGGTGATCATTATTATATGATGGAAGGTAAAAAAGGTGCATTTGGAGATTTCTTAAATCTTTGGTGGATTCCTAGATATGTAGTTGTGAATGAATCTGGAGAAATTACCTTATTTAAAGCAACAAAAATTACAGACAAAAACATTCTAGAAGCCCTTAAAAAATAAGTATTTTAGCGGCTTTAAAAATAACAACAACATGAGAAAAAATATTGTAGCAGGAAATTGGAAAATGAATAATAATGCCACTCAAACTAAGGCATTAATTAATGATTTAAAAGGAGCTTTAGAAAAAGTATCAGCAAATTGTAGAGTGTTAATTTCACCTACATCTATCAACTTAACTTCGGCAGTAGAGGCAACGAAAGGTTCGGTTATTGAAGTTTCAGCCCAAAACATGCATCAAGCTACAAGCGGGGCTTATACTGGAGAGATTTCGGCTAACATGTTGCAAGATGTTGGAGTAAAAACAGTCATATTAGGGCATTCTGAAAGAAGAACTTTTTTTGGAGAAGATGACACTATGTTAACTGAAAAAGTTACAACAGCACTAGAAAATAACTTAGAAATTATTTTTTGTTTTGGTGAATTGCTTGAAGACCGTAAGTCTGATAATCACTTTAATGTTGTAGAAAGTCAATTAAAAAACGTTGTATTAGCTTTAAATGCTTCTGCATGGAAAAATATAGTACTGGCATATGAGCCAGTATGGGCTATAGGAACAGGAGAAACGGCTAGCCCAGAACAAGCGCAGGAAATGCATGCTTTTATTAGAGGTTTAGTAGAAGCAACCTATGGAAAAACTCTTGCAAATAATGTTTCTATCTTATATGGAGGAAGTGTAAAGCCAGCAAATGCTCAAGAAATATTTTCTAAGGAAGATGTAGATGGTGGGCTAATAGGTGGTGCTTCTTTAAATGCAACAGATTTTACAGGAATTATTACAGCTTTTTAATACCTTCTAATTTATATGGATGCCATTTATATTGCATATGATTTTAATGTTTCACCTAAAGAGCCAGCTACAGAAATGTTAATTGCTCAGTTAGGCTATGTAGGTTTTGAAAGTTTTGTAGAGCAAGACTATGGTGTAACGGCATACATTCAAAAACAAGAATGGAATTCTAAAATACTAGAGGATGTGTTTCTTTTACATTCTAATGAGTTTAATATAACATTTGAACATAATGAGATAGCGCAAACTAACTGGAATGAAGAATGGGAAAAGAATTTTAACCCTATTCAAGTAGATGATTTAGTAAGTATACGTGCTCCATTTCATACAAACCCATTGCTTCAGTTTGATATTGTGATTGAACCTAAAATGAGTTTTGGAACTGGTCATCATGAAACTACTCACATGATGGTTCAACACTTGTTAGCATTAGATTTAGACACTAAAAAAGTACTAGACATGGGCTGTGGAACCGGAATTTTAGCAATTTTTGCTGAAATGAAAGGAGCCAAACCTATTGACGCTATAGATATAGATAGTTGGTGTTATGAAAATTCTTTAGAAAATATTCAGAGAAATAATTGTAATCATATAACAGTATATGAAGGAGATGCTTCTTTATTAAAAGAAAAATATGATGTAATTATTGCTAATATTAATAGAAATATTCTATTGTCTGATATGAAAACTTATACAGGTTGTTTGAATGAAAATGGGGTTTTATTGCTCAGTGGATTTTATAAAGAAGATATTGTCATTATAGAAGATGAAGTAAACAAACATGGGTTAACTTTTGAGACAATGATTCAAAGAAATAATTGGGTTGCCTTAAAATATGTGAAGTAGCAAGATTTTTTTATAAATTTGTAATAATGAGTCCAAAAGAAAAAATTCAAGAAGAAGTAGACGTTTTAGAGAAAGAGGTGCATCAGCATCATATTGTGTTGCACAACGATGAAGTAAACACGTTTGATTTTGTGATAGATTCGTTAATTAATGTTTGTGAGCATACAGAAGAGCAGGCAGAACAATGCACTTGGTTGGTTCATTTTAAAGGAAAATGTACCGTAAAAACAGGTGATCTAAAGGAACTAGAACCTCGTTGTTCTAAATTATTAAGTTTAGGACTTTCTGCTGAATTAATATAACATGGAAAATATTTTTAACTACTTTGATTTTTCTCCCTTTAAAAAAGATAATTCAAATTCTTTTGATGGAAATGAAATATCCTACACAGAATTAAACTCAGAACACTTTCTCATTTTTGAAAAAAATCAGCAGTATTATAACTTATATGTATCTAAATATAAAAACGAAGCTGAAATAGGAAATACCTCTCCAGAAATTTTAGAGATTTTAGTAACCAACTACGACAAAAGTAATGCTGAACATAGGGTTGCCCTCAGAAGATATTTAGGTTAAAAATTATCATTATTATCTTAGCCTTACCTAATTCACTTATTGTTAAGTAGATATATTTATTTATGTTTTCTATTAATTAGTTGCAAAATCAATTGTTATAGAAAGACTATCTTCAGCCTATAATTACTTATACAGATCCACAATGATTACAAAAATTATCGTTTTAGCAATTTATGTTAGTATTCTTTTTTTAATCGGAATTTTTGCTTCTCGGCGAATTAACAGCATGAGTGATTATTATTTGGGAGGAAAAAAAATGGGATTTTGGGCTGTTGCTTTTTCAGCGAGAGCTACGGGAGAGTCAGGCTGGTTGCTAATTGGTTTAACAGGTATGGGTGCCATGGCTGGTTATTCTGCCTATTGGGTAGTTCTTGGAGAATTATTAGGAGTGTTTTTGTCTTGGCAATTTATGGCCAAACGCTTTAAAACAAGGTCAGATACATACAAATCAATTACAATTCCAGATTACCTTCAAAGTCACTTTAAATCATCTACCAATACCCTAAGAATTATTTCAGCTGCTACTTTGGTAGTTTTTGTTGTTATTTATGTGGCATCTCAAATGGATGTTACAGGCATTGCATTTGAATCTATGTTGAATATTGATTACAGAATAGGCGCACTTATTGGCTTTGTTATTGTTCTCATTTATATTTTTATTGGTGGATTTGTTGCCGCTGTATGGTCAGATATGTTTCAAGGCATCTTAATGTTTTTTGGATTGGTTTTACTACCAATAGTTGTGTGGTTTTCTATGGATCATGGAGCTGGTATATCTGAAGGATTAAATGCTATAGATCCTACACTAACACAAATCATGGGAAGAAGTGATGATGGTTTAATGAATTTGTTCACAATTCTTGGTTTTTCTATGATAGGTTTAGGCTTTCTAGGATCACCACAGGTATATGTTCGTTTCATGTCTATTAAAAGTGAAAAAGAGATTGATAAAGGAAAATGGATTGCGCTTATTTTTACGTTACTAACTGATGCAGCAGCAGTAACAATTGGTATTCTTGCTAGAATTTATTTTACAAGTGAAGGACAAGACCCCGAAGTTGTTTTAGGAAATGGTGGAGAAAATGTATTGAGCATGATTACCAATGAATTTTTGCCATCAATTCTAGTAGCAATCTTTATTGCAATTGTTCTTTCAGCAATCATGTCTACCATAGATTCTCTTCTTGTTCTAGCTTCTAGTGCTATTACACGAGATTTTTATCAAAAAATATTTAGACCCGATTTAAAAGATGAAGACTTAACCAGTTTTTCAAGATTGGTTACCGTTATCATGGCAGTAATTGCACTTTGTATTGCTATTTTGTTGTATAATTTGTACCCTGAGAGGAAGATCTTTTGGATTATGATTTTTGGATGGTCTGGAATTGCAGCTACCTTTTGCCCAGTAATTATTCTATCGTTATTTTGGAAAGGGTATTCAGAAAAAGGAGCCATTGCATCTATGATTACAGGATTTGTATCTGTGATATTTTTTAAGTTTGTGGTTTCAAATATGGAAGGTATAGGTGCTTATTTTATAGAATTAGATGTGTTAGCACCCTCATTTCTATTAGCCATGATTGTTGGTTACATTGTTTCAAAAATAGCTCCACCAAAACATATAGAAAAATCAACATAGATTTTTTGTAATGTATAAAAAAGACATTAAGACTTTTAATGCCTATATTTAAGAGTCTTATATTTAAAAAACGATGAAACTATTTATTCTAGTTGCCTTTTTTATACTTACAAAACCTACTAGTAAAGCACAGAAAATTTACTCAGTAGACAAAGATTACAAGGCCGATGTGAAGGTCTTTGTAGTTAACTCAGATTATAAAGCAGATTTGTTAGTTTATAAAGTATCATCAGATTACAAAGCTGGTAATAATGATGGAAAATGGTTTTTTACTAATGCTGCTTATAAAGCAGATAAGAAAATATTTTTTGTAGAAGCTGCTTATAAAGCAGAACTTAAAATCTATTTTGTAGAATCAGCTTATAAGGCTGGTTGGAAAAACAAATCTAAAATACATCTCATGTATTAAAGTTTCTTGTATTATAATACTAGATTAAAAGAAAAAAAATAATTATATTTTTTAGTTTTAGTTGATCGAGTATAGAGTTAAACTAAAAAAAACAACCACCTAATTAGATAGTTGTTTTTTTGTTTTCTGTGACCATGAAAGGGTTATTTCATGATCCTGATAAAGCTCCGCTTTAAGAATCAAAACTTTTTAAAATCAAAAAAGCAAGCTTTATAATTTTGCTTGCTTTTGATTCATTCTTGACCATGACAGGATTAAAATATTTAAGCTATTGACACTTAATCAATTAAAGGCTATATTTTGCCATTTTAAAGCCCTTGTAGATACTAGGTATATTTAAAAATAGCTCAGTATTTAAAAGGGTTTAATTCATTTATGCTATTTATTCCCTTTAATATTCTATCTCTGTTATTGCACCCATTAATGCACCCCATATTTATGACTATAACATTAAGTTTTAAAAAAAAACCCTTGAGAGGTATGAAAAAATCTAAATTAGGTTAAATTATTCACCGTTAGTTAAGTTATTAAGAACACGAGTAACGTTTGAATTAATGTATAAAATATTTTGAATTTTGTTGCATCGATGATTGCTCTATCTTTTATAAAAATAGTTAATAAATATAATATCAATACAATGATATTATATTACGGCCAATAAAATTATATTTATATTACTAAAATTTAATATTTGTTTTAAAAAAAATCTAACCTAATTTATAATGAGAAAAATATTATTAATTCACATATTGTTTTTTACAACTCATTTTTATGCTCAAAGCAATACTGATTGTTTTAGTATAGAACCAGGTCAAGTAATAGAAGTTCCAGAAAATGCTCAGGTTGGTGATACCATTGCCACTATTCAATATTGCTCCTCGGGTGAATGGAAAAAATTAGAAGCAGAATTTTTTAGCACACTCGCACTAAAAGAAAACGGTCAATTGTATACCTGGGGTATTAATGGCGAAGGTGGAAGCTGGCCACCAATTACAGCAGGAGCAGATCCAAATCAACAAATAATTTTTGATCCATATTTGGTTAAAGACCCCTCCGATAATAGTCAAGATTTTTTATTAGATGATGTAGCTTCTTCCATTTATATGGCTTTCGGTATAAAATCTGAAGACAAATCATTGTGGGGATGGGGAAGAGATCAAGACGGTCAATTAGGAATAGGAGAAAACCCTAATGCAATTTATCCAGAGTATGTAGATTATAGAACACCTCAATTATTGAATAACTCAACTACTTGGAAAACAGTTTCTGCGGGTAGTTTTCACGGAAATGCTATAGACGCAGAAGGAAAACTATGGGGCTGGGGTTATGGTGACAATACTTATTATATGAGTGGTTTTAATACAATTAAATATACTCCAACTCAAGTTGGTTCAGAATCTGATTGGGACGTTGTATCTTGTGGCCAACTAAACACTTATTTAATAAAAGATGATGGAACTCTTTGGGTCATGGGTAAAGATTTCAATGGAAGTTCTGGTCTTGGTGAGAATCCTACAGTAGAGGGCATAGTTCAAATAGGAAATGATTCTGACTGGAGCAATGTAAGTTCTTATTATACAAGTGCAATTGCTGTTAAAAACAATGGTCAGTTATATGTTTGGGGGTATAATGATTCAGGTCAACTGGGATTTAACCCAGATACTACTTCTAAAGTCTTTAGTCCTACTCAAATCCCAGGAACAGAAAATATTAATTTTTTATACGCAGACATTGGAAGAAAACACGGATTGGCTTCAGATATAGATGGTAATTTTTACGGATGGGGAGAAAATTTAAGTGGACAACTTGGAAATGGAGAAATTGCAACCTATGAAGAATTTCAATTAATTGATACTGGTGATATAAAGGTTAGCCAAGTAAGTGCAGCAGGAAGAACTTCAGGTTTTATTACCGAAGGAGGTTCCATGAGAATGTTTGGTTCTAATGACACTGGTCAACTGGGATATGGCGAAGATGCTATAACAAACCCAAATACTCCAATTGTAGTAAATTTAGGGGAAGAACTCGAAGGAGCTACTATTACTAAATATAATTCATCTTCTATAGCTCAAGGAGTTTTAACTGATGATGGCCAATTATGGGTCTGGGGAGATAATGAATATGGAAGATTAGGGTTGGGTCATGCAGATAGAGTAGAAGAAAACTATTATCCAAATAGAATTGGAGAAGAAAGTGATGTATGGACAGATTTCTCTCATTCTGGACAAAATTTATATGCTGTTAAAAACAATAAATTATATGGAGCAGGTCAAAATGATAATTATAATATGGGCTTAGGCCTTTTAAATAGTCAAAGTCAATTATCAATGACAGAAATCCCTGGTGTGGATATGACAGAAATTAATAAATGGCAAAGTTCATGGGCTGGTTTTATATCTATTAAAAATAATGGTGAATTATGGGGTTTTGGTGGAAACTGGAAAGGACAACTAGCTATAGATCCTGGTGAGCAAATAACAAATACTATGAATACCATCGATGTTAATGATGACGGTCTGGGCGGAATTAATAATGTAGATAATATTAGTGAAGCAAATACATTAAGAGTTCAGGGTAATTATGAAACAGGTCAATTCACAACTAACGGTTTAGGAAATAATGCTTCTTTCTCTATAACAATAAACGAAAATGGTGAAGCATCAGTAACTATTATGGACGGAGGTAATTCATTTACAGAGGATGATATTATAACGATTCCTAATATTGAACTTGGTGACAATAGAAATAGGAGTCTTATGACAAATGGAGATTTTGAAAACGGAAGTAATTCATGGATTATTGGAGTTGATAATAACACCTCTGTGCCAACAGTAACAATTGAAGACAACACCTACTATTCTGAAAATGTTTTAGAAGCTGGTTTAGCACAAAATGTTAATGTCAGTCAAAAAACAGAAATTATAAACGGAAATTCATATACACTTACATTTGATGCATGGTCAGACAGAGAAAGAGCTATTATTACAGGTATTGGTTTAAGTAGTGCTCCTTTCAATGCCGTCATAGAAACAATTAATATAACCCCCGAAAGAAAAACATATTCTGTAACACTAGAAGCAAATTTTGGAGATTCAGGTGCTAGAGTTTTGTTTGATTTAGGCGCTGAGTTAGGTTTAGTTAACATAGACGATGTCTCTTTAATTAATAATAATGTAGCCCCAGACTTAATATTTCAAGTTGATGTTTATGGAGATAACGATGGAACCAGTAGTATTCCTAGCTATCAAAAATTAAATAATGATACTGATTGGTATAAAATTTATGATACTAAGGAGACAGATATATTAATTGTTGAGAAAAATGATGGAAGTATTTGGTTTGCAGGAGGAAATAATGTAGGAGATGATTTTGAATTATATGATATTCTAGAGGTCAGTGGTTATAATAATAATGGTTTAGTTGAAATATTTCCAGTAGGAAATGACTGGAATACATTTTCAAGTTCTCAAGGTACAGTGATAGGGATAAAAGACGATGGAACAATGTGGGGTTTTGGCAATAATCAGGGCGGTAGAGCCGGAGTAGGCAGTGATAATTTTTTGATAACCGAAATCACTCAAATTGGTTCAGATTCAGATTGGAGACATATTAATTTAAATGGTCGAACAGCTCTTGCTATAAAAACAGATAATACTCTCTGGGCTTGGGGTAGTGGATGGACAGGACAACTTGGAAACGGAACTTTTGGAAATTCTAACCAACCTGTTCTTGTATCTGGTGACATACAATGGGAAACTACTGGTGGAGGGTGGCTATTTCAAACAGCTGAAGCTAACAACGGAACTATTTATGGATGGGGCTATAATAGACTTGGTGGTCTTGGTGGTCTTGGAGAAGTATCCTCAGAATATTTAGATTGGATTACAGATGTTTCCATTATAGATGGTGCATTCACGTTTAGTGATTTAGGATATGTGATAATTCAAGATTCAGAGGCAATTGATTATGAAACTATAAGTAATAGTCAAGGTAGAAACGAATTACATATGACTAATTCGCCCATAGAAATAACTATCCCAATGACCATGTCTGACGGTATAAATACTTCTGAGGCTGAAGATGTAATTTTTAAAATAATTAATGTAAATGAAACACCTACAGATATTGGACTCTCAGAAATTGAATTTAATGAGGATAACAGTATTGGTTATCAAATTTCAGAAATAAGTGTAGTTGATCCAGATTTTAATGATTCTCACATTTTACAAATTGATACAGAGTTTGGAGATTTTGAAAAGTTTGAAATTACAGATAACAAACTAAAATTGATTGAGAGCGTATCTTATCATGAATATGAAACCCTAAGTATTAAAATAATAGCTGAAGATGAGGGAGAATTGTCATTTTCAAAGGAATTTACCATTAATGTGGTAGATATAAATGATACTCCAGTTGCTGTTAATGACGAACTTACTATTCTAGAAGATGCTGCGGTATCATCTACCAATGTGGTTCTTAATGATACTGATGAGGATAACGATAATTTATCAATTATTAATCTAAGCCCTGATAGAAACGGAACAGTAACTATAAATACTGATACTATTTCTATTGATTATATACCTGAAGAAAATTTTAACGGCACTGAAACTATTACCTATACACTTTCTGATGGAGAATTAACCTCTACTGCTACTTTAACCATATCGGTAACAGCTCAAAATGATGCACCTATTGCTCAGGATGGGACAATAACTTTGGCACAAGGAAATACTGAAATTGTAAGTTTAAATGCTTCAGATATTGACAGTAGTGAACTTACTTTCAATATTCAAGATCAGCCAGTTAATGGTTCAGTTACAATAGACGGGAATATAGCTACTTTTATAGCTAATGAATCTTACACAGGCTCAGATAGTTTTACATTTACAGCTACTGATGGAGATTTGGAAAGTAATTTAGCTACAATAACTGTAGATGTAACACTTAGTGCAAATAACTTTAATTTAAATAACATAAAGACCTATCCTAACCCTGTTAATAATTATTATATAATTGACAGTTATTTACCATTAGAACTTAAAATATATGATGTGAATGGTAGAATTATAAGTAAATATTCTTTAAAAGAAGGGGAAAATAGAATAGATACTTCATTATTATCAAGTGGTATCTATCTTTTTAATTATAATCATAAAACTAAAACAAAAAATCAAATAGTTATAAAAGAATAAGTGTTGGGACAGAAAAAACAGAAAAAACTCATCAAAGTAGTTATTTGAGAGGTTGCTCAGAAATTATAAACCCTTTTTATTTTCTTGGATTTCTCTTCACTATTTTATTATAATTTAGTTACTGTACCATTTATTTTTATTTAATAAAGTAAATAAAATAAAACTAAAAGCCTCTTTTTGGTAAAACTTATTTAATGACCGTATCGCTAAGTGCACCCATTAATGATTTTTAGTGTAAAAAAAAGAGCTAGAAATTAAACAAACTCTTTGATAATCAGTTTCTGACCATGACAGGATTATTTCATGATCCTGAAAGCTCCGCTTTGAAAATCAAAACCTTTTAAAATCAAAAAAGCAAGCTTTATGA
>OJFL01000823.1_pt1 | contig 14074 bp, 10 predicted proteins | sample 1594131 | NCBI WGS metagenome assembly OJFL01 (sample SAMN05416782, study PRJEB24817) | seawater metagenome | isolation source: Sea water | place: Canada:Atlantic | collected 2013-07 | reverse complement strand
ATATCGTCGGCAGCGTCAGATGTGTATAAGAGACAGGTTATTAATACCAACACATTATCTAAACGCAGATTAATATCTTCATTTAATGTAGGAATAATTGGGCCAGGTGCATTTGGTAAAGAAATGCAGGTTGAAATTCATAAAGCAACAGGGAATGAAATTCCTTTAGGCTGGAAACATCAAATAAAGAATGACATCGTTTTAAATTATGAAGTAGGATTAGAGCAGCAGCTTTATAAATACAGACAGTATTTTTCTATACAGGCACAATCTAATGCTAAACTAGGAACGTTGTTTACTAACGCATCTTTAGGTTTTAATGGCAGCTTAGGTATAATTAATTCTGCATTTTCTTCAGAAGCTAAAAAAGATAAATTTCAACTTTATTTTTATTCTCAAATTTTTGGTAGTGTAGTAGGGTATGATGCTACTTTACAAGGTGGATTAATTACAACTGATAGTCCATACACAATAGCTACTAATGACATCAAACGTTTTACAGGTCAATATACATATGGTTTTGTGTTACAGACTAAAGGGTTTTATGCTGAATATACGCGCACATTAATAACAAGAGAATTTAGTAGAGGTGACTCAGCAAAATGGGGTGGATTTAAATTAGGCTTCACCTTTTAAATCCACCCCAAAGAGGTAATGCTAAATCTTTTTATTTATTGCTTAAATGCATTCTCTAGAGCATCTTTACCACCAACAACTGGCAGGTTAAGAGAGGTTTTATCTAAATCAATAGTAAGTGCTGTTCCTGGTTTTGGGTGGAGCGTAAATTCTTTGTCGCTTGAAAAAATCATTAAACCAACTTGTTGTCCTTCAGGAATTATTTGATCATCTGGCTGTAATGAAAATGTTACATCATAAAACTCACCTTTTTTAAGTGCTTCGCCTTTACTTATTGACTTGTAATTTTGAGGGTCTGCCCAACCACGAGTAATAATATTGTCTGTTATTTTTGCTTTCTTGTCTTCATTCCAAGGTAAAGATACCAACCATACAGAAAGATTTGCTGCTGGTGTGTTACTAGATAACGATACTGTGATATCAGAAACACCAGATATATGTAAATCTTTAGTTAATGTTGGAGTAACATAAAGTAACCTGTGCTTACTTTCTTTTGCAGTTGCTAATTCTGCTCCAGCAATTGATGCATCATCAAGTAGAGTTTCTGTGCCTTTGTTATCTAACTTTGTGGTACTTAAAGTTCCGGCTTTAGGCGCACCTGTGTTTATATAAAGTGTAACTGGTTTTGCTTCTGGATTTGGATAATCTTCATAAGATGTAGGGTTATCTCTTTTATCATTCTCTCTAACTATCCAAGCCTTAGCATCATCTTCTACATTGTTCTCAATACCATGCAGATAGCGAGTAAACCATTTGTTCATCATAGAAAATGGAGGTGGACCACCATGACCATTTTGATGATAAAATATTTGTGATGGTATGCCTTGTTCTTTTGCTTGCTTGTAAATTCTGTAGCTATGTTCTGGCATAACATTCCAATCATTAAAACCGTGAGACATTAATAATGCTGCCTTCATAGGTTTCATATCATTTAGGTAATCTCTGCTTGCCCAGAACTCATTATAGTCGCCAGTTTCTCTATCCATATTGGCAGCTAAAATTTCATCTCTCATCGTTTTGTTATTATATGGTCTTTTAGCTTCATCTCCACTATGAATAAAATCATATAAAACATCTATATCTTCTCCTAAATAGCCACCAGGAGAACGTACTAAACCATTTGATCTGTAATAATGATAGTAAGACGTGTTTGGTGCAATAGGAATAATTGCTTCTAAACCTTCAACTCCTGTTGTGGCAGCAGCTAAAGGTATGGTGCCATTATAAGATGTACCTGTCATACCAACTTTTCCTGTGGACCACGTTGCTTTTACTTCTTCATTACTGTCTATTTCTGTATACCCTTTTGCGCGACCATTTAGCCAATCTATTACTGCTTTTGGGGCTAAAGACTCATTGTCACCACCTAAGCTAGGAGAACCTTGAGATAAGCCTGTGCCTGGAGAAGAAGAGTGTACAACTATATAACCTCTAGGTACCCAAGTATTAATGTGAGATTTCGAAATTACGGGTCTTTTACCACGGCGTGTAACTTCTGGATGTACACGTTCTTTTGGTGTATCGCCTAATTCTACTTCAACACTATGAAATAAACCATCTGTGTCTGGTGCTACACCTGCAAAATAAGGGCTAGACACATATATAACAGGAAGTTTTAAGCCTTCGGTTTCTGTTTGCTTAGGTCTGGTAACAGAGACGTGCATGCGATCTAGTTTATCATCACCATCGGTATTAAACTCAGTTTCTACCCAAAGGTCGTGTGTTATCCATTCTGAAGGGTTGCTAAATGCTTTAACGGGTTGTGCTTCTCCGTTTTCAAAAATAGGAGTTGCTTTATCTTGTGCTTGTATACAACCTAGAGTTGTTACAAAAGCTACAAATAGCGATAGTAGGTTAAGTTTCATAATTTTTAGTTTATTTTAAATTTATAAAATTTTATATAATTATAGTATTGAATACCCTAAGACTATAGCAAATGTGTTGTAGTCTGATGAGAAGTCATCATCACCTTTTGTAAGACTTCTACTCGTATAATATTTGGCTTCAATAGAATAATCTTTAAATTTTAATCCAGCTCCAAGCATAAAATTAGTTCCAGATTCAATATCCTTATCACTAGTGCCTTGATCAAATTGTATAGTAGAATTAATTGCAATGTCAGAAATAAATGCAGCACTCAAGAAAGTTGTTGTATTTGAAGATAAAGGAATATGATATTTTATACCTAATGGCAATTCAACAGACTTATAGTCAACAATTGCGCGAGACTCAGTTTGTACTTGAGGATTTACAAAAATTACAAAATCTTTTTCTGCGTTATAGGATTGGTAAGTTGGTTCAAAAAATATACTCCACGTTTTGGCTTTCGTTGTATACAGTTCAATTTCAGCACCCAATCTAAATGATGTTTTATTATCAAAATTTACACTTCTAGAATTTCCTATACTATTTTCAAATTCAAATGAAGAAAAGTTAATTCCTGGTTTTACAGTAACATTAAAATATAACCGCTTATCAGATGTGTTATAAGAAGTATAATCGCTACCAGATTCATTATTAAATTCTTCAAAAATTTTAAGTAAATCTCTTTGTGTGTAGTCTATGTTTTCAAAACTTGATACTGAACGATTAGAGGTGCTTAGGGAAGTGTAAAGTTGTTGCTTAAATTGATTATTTTCTTTGATTGAAGAATTTATAGTTGATTTGTACCTCTTGTAAATAAGCTGCTCAATTGGTTGGTTTTCAGTTTTGAAAAAATAACGTATAAGGTTTCCCTCTTCATATTTATATAGAGTTGCTTTCCCTTCAACTAAAACCTCTAAGAAAAGAGTTTCTTCAATAAATTTTGGGGTATTATCATAATTTAATTTCTTAATCTGGTCGCTAGATCTATCTATATCTACAGTTTGTCTCTCATATTTAAAATTATTTAAACTTGAAAACTCTTTTATAGATTTAGTAGTAATTTTTATTGGTTTACTTTCTTCAGTTAGTTTGTATTCAAAATTAATAGGAGAGCTAAACCAATCTGAAACCCTAATTAGACATGATGTTTTATTATCAGAGTTGTTAATAATATAGCCCTTTTCAAAATCAGATTGGCTATAGCTATTATATCCAATTAGTAATATGAAGTATATAAGTATTTTTTTGTGCATAGTATAAATTTAAAAGTAAAAAAGCCGCCATAGGGGTATGGCGGCTATATATATTATTGTAAATAATAAATGTTATTTATCACCTTTTTGGCCTTGCTCGAATTTTTCGAACTCGCCTTCTTTTTCAGCTCTTGGCCAAGAATTGTTAGATGTATCAACATCTGCAGTTTCTAAATCTGGATCTACAACAATGTTTGTAATCTCCTTATCACTAGCTACAGCTTTGCTTACTTCTTTATCATTCTTTCTCCAAACTTGTGCAGGATATGTTACTTTCTCTTTTGAACCATCTTCGTAAGTATACTCAACAATTAAAGGCATAGGAATTCCACCTGGCTTTTCAAATACGATGTTATATAAATACTTAGGTTGTTTTATAGCGTTACGCTCTTCTTCAGAAAAGTTGTCCATCATGAATTCTTTAAGCGTAGGAGCATTTTCAAAAAGAGACTTACTCTTCATAGAGGCGTCATACTCTTCATCACCTTCTTCAACAACATAAATAGCATCTATAGTACTTGGATCCTGAACACCATAACGAGCTAATAATTCCTTACCTTTTTTGGTTGGTTTATCTGTAACAAAGTAAGATTTTACTTCCTTAACTCCTAGATCTACATTTTCAGTAGAGTAGAACCATCCTCTCCAGTACCAGTCTAAATCAACTGCTGAAGCATCTTCCATAGTGCGGAAGAAATCTTCTGGTGTTGGGTGCTTAAACATCCAACGCTTAGAGTATGTTTTAAACGCATGGTCAAATAATTCTCTTCCCATAACTGTCTCACGTAAAATGTTAAGTGCTGTTGCAGGCTTACCATAAGCGTTGTTACCAAGTTGGTAAACATTTTCTGGGTTAGACATTATTGGTGCAATAAAGTCTTGATTACCTTTCATGTAATTTACAATCTTGCTAGGCTCTCCACGGCGTGAAGGGTACTTTTGGTTTGGAGCAATTGCATCTGGAAATTCTTCACCAAATTCTTGTTCTGCTACATATTGCATGAATGTATCTAGACCTTCGTCCATCCAACCCCATTGTCTTTCATCACTGTTAACAATCATTGGGAAGAAGTTGTGTCCTACTTCGTGTATAATTACTGAAATCATACCGTATTTTACACGGTCATTGTAAGTACCGTCTTCATTTGGTCTACCATAATTCCAGCAAATCATAGGATACTCCATACCTTGATTTTTAGCGTGAACAGAAATTGCTTTCGGGTAAGGATAATCAAACGTGTGAGCACTGTAAGATTTTAATGTAGATGCTACTGCTTTAGTAGAAAACTCTTCCCAAAGTGGGTTACCTTCTTTAGGATACATAGATACTGCCATTACAGTACGCTCTCCCAATTTAACTGCTTGCATATCCCAGATAAACTTACGGGATGTTGCAAAACCATAATCTCTTACGTTTTCAGCTTTAAATTTCCAAGTTTTAGTTTTTTCAGAAAAGCCTTTTTCTGCTTCTTCTGCTTCTTCTTGTGTTACTATAATAACAGGCTTGTCATAAGATGTTCTTGCCTTTTCGTAACGTTTCATCATCTCTTTAGAGAAGACTTCTTTTCTGTTTTGTAATGTTCCTGTCGCATCAAGAATATGATCTGCAGGTACAGTAATGTTTACTTCATAATCTCCAAAAGGAAGAGCAAATTCTCCGCTTCCCCAGAATTGGTAGTTTTGCCATCCTTCTACATCATTGTAAACAGCCATTCTTGGAAAAAACTGTGCAATAACGTAAGCATTGTTACCATCTTTAGGGAAATGCTCGTAACCAGATCGTGCTCTGTTAATAGTATGGTCTGGAATGTTGTAGTTCCACTTAATGCTAAAGGTATAGCTATCTCCAGCTTCTAAAGGCTGTCCCATATCTATTCTCATCATAGTTTGGTTAATGGTATAATTTAAAGGAGAACCATTTCTAGTTACCTTTTCTATATTAAAACCACCATCAAAACCTTCTGTCATATATTGAGATACAAAACCACCAGTTTGTGAAACAGCACCGATACCAGAACCATTAATTAATGGAGACTTAGAATCTTTAGCTCTAACATTTTGATCTAGTTGAACCCAAAGGTATTCTAAAGCGTCTGGAGAGTTGTTTGTGTATGTAATTTCTTCTTCACCAAATATCTTTTGAGTACGGTCATCTAAAGTGATGTCCATTTTGTAATCGGCAGTATTTTGGTAATATGCTTCACCTGGCGCTCCAGAACCTGTGCGGTATTGGTTAGGTGTAGAAAACTCTTGGTAAAGTTGTCTAAACGCATTGTTGTTTGTGTGCGGTTTTGTAGGTTCTTCTTGAGGTTGCTCTTCTTGGGCAAAGAGTCCCGCAGAAAATACCAAAAACAAGGCAAAAAAAGTAGTTTTGATAGTTCGCATTATATATAGTTTAATTTAAGGTTGTTAAAATTAAGGATTTATCAATCTCTGAGTATTTCTTAACGAAAGTTTAACACATCGCTTTCGCGGTCTTTCATTAGTAATAAACTCTTTATAGTTTTATTTTTAGTTATGTGTACAACATTTTGTTGCTCTTCAAAAACATCTAGAAGGACTTCATTTTTAACTTCAATAGAATTTAGAGTTTTTACACCTACAGCTTTAAAGAAACATTTTACTAAATCGTCATCATAGGTATTACCTAGATATTCGAATAAAATTTTCTCTCCATTAATCGTAATCTGAAGTTTGTCTGTAAAGTAGCGTTCAATAAACTTATCTGCATTTCTCGTTTCTGAGTTCTTTCCGAGTTTAATAGTCTCGCTATATCTTGTTTTTAGAAGGTTTTCTAAATCGTCAATAAATACTCTGGAGATTATCTGTACAGTTTGGTCTTCCTCTATAAACTCTATATCTGTAGTACTTACATAAAACTTGTGGGCATTATTAAATGCTAAAGATGGCAGGCAAAAGAGTAAAAGGAAAATTATCTTTTTCATAATTAGTGTTTGACTGTAAAAAACGACAAAGGTTTAATCTGAAAGCAGTTTTATTTTGATCGTCTATACTAATAGACGTTGCCAACTTATATTTGTTACGCTATAATCAACTTTTGTTTTTCTCTTCTATCCACTTGCTCATATACTTCGTACTTTGAGATTGATGGTGTTGTAAAACCTGACCTAAAAAATTTTGATTGCGATGTTCTGTTAAATTTGTCTCCAGATAATTAAGTTTTTTTTGAAATACACCTTCGAAGCTGGACTTAGAGAAACGTTCTTCAATAATTTTAAATCCGTTTTTCTGTGCAGTCTTCCACTGGTTTCTTGAGTTGTAATGCTTAACAGCTTCTTTGGCAATTACTTTTGGATCATTTGCAATCTCGCCTGCAAATGGTAACAATCCGCCTATGCCTTCTGCACCTACAATAGTGGTTATGTTAGGCGTACCATTTTGCATGGCATTTATAAATTTTGTTTTTAAACCAGCACCATATAATAAAGGAGATAAAAGGACACGAGCATTTTTTAATACGTCTGAAGCGCTTTCTGCACGTCCCATAATTAAGAAGCCTTCTTTTTTATTGTGAAACTGTTGAACCTTTTGAGAAGTATATGCACCATATATATGTATTTGGGCTTCTGGCATCTCTTTCTTTATTATAGGCCAGACGTGCTTCTTTACAAATTTTACAGATTCAAAATTTGGAGGATGTAGTAAATTACCTAACATCACAAAACCTTCTCGGTCTTCAAAAGTTGGTAGTGTTTTCTTTTCTTCTTCTGAAACTGGATCAAGTAAAAATGGAATATAATGTAGGATAGATTCATCTATCTGAAACACTTGTTTAAGTATATTAATTTCAACCTCTGAAATCATAATACTAAGATCACATCGTAAAATACTTGCAATTTCTCTTTTTGCAGTTTGGTTAAGTAGATCTTGTTTTTTAAATCTTCGCTGCTCAGAGAAGGCTTGTTGTCGTCCTGCTCTTAAACAATGCAGATCTTCTGTATCTAAAATTTTAATAGCATTGGGACAGGTTTCTGAAACACGCCAGCCAAACTGTTCTTCAACCATGAACCTATCAAACAATACAATATTGGGATCAAGTTGTTTTAAAAACTCATTAAAAGAAGAATCATTCATCTTTAGTTGAGTCTCAGTGATGTTCATCTCACTTAAATCTTCGCTAAACTCTGTCTTTGCAGATGCACTACCAAAGGTAATTTCATAATTAAATGATTTAAAGAGCTTAAGGAGCTGAATCATTCTCCAGCCTGCGCCAGTGCTCTGAGGTTCGGGCCAAGTTTTGCCTATGACAAGTAGGTGTTTCATACTACAAAGAAAAACAATTAGTAACCGATAATAGAATATTACAATTTGTTTGTTAATTTTATGCGTCCTTAAAGACATAACGGTATGCCAACCCCACAAATAGATCCTAACAAATGGGTCTCAAAATATTCAGACTATCTCTATAATTACACTATTGTTCGTGTTAATGATAGCGCTGTGGCTAAAGATTTAATTTCTGAAACATTCTTGGCAGCTTTAAAGGCTATGAAAAACTTTAAGGGCGAAGCTAGTGAGCGTACTTGGCTTATAGCTATTCTTAAGCGAAAAATTATAGATTATTACAGGAAAACTAACTCTAAAAAAGGGAAGGCAGAAGTACATATTAATTATAAGGATGCAGACCAAGAAGGAGATTGGTTAGAAGAGCGTGTAGCAGATCCTTTTGATACGACAGCTGAAGACGATCTTGAAAATACCGAACTAGGTTTAGCTATACATAAATGTCTAGGCAGCTTAAATGAACGCCACGCAGAAATTTTTAAAAAGAAGACCATTAAGAATTATGAGACGGAAGTCATTTGTAATGAATATAATATAACGCCGTCTAACTTGTGGGTTATCATTCACAGAGCTCGAACAGCTATGGCAGAATGTTTAGAAAAAAACTGGTATTAAAAAATTATGATTAGTATTAAAAAAATGTTTGTTAACTGCGGAAAAGCAACTCACATCTGCGATAAGAATCAATATAAGGAGGCTTCAGTTTGGGAGAAAATGCGGTTAATTTTACACCTTATGTATTGCAGAACTTGCAGAAAGTATTCCTCAAAAAATAGTAGGCTGACTAAAATAATGAAAGAGTCTAATATACAAACGTTTAATGATGCAGATAAAAATGAAATAGAGCGTTTAATACAACAAGAACTCTCAAAATAAAAATGTTGTAACCCAAGCTAAACCAAACCATATTATTGGTAAGCTTTCTACCCAAAACGAAGTATAATACTTATGCTGTTCTTTCTTACTTCCTACTATAAATAGTGCGGCTAATAAACAAATTATTAGTAGTGTTATAAGATTAGCTATCTCTAGTTTACTCTTAAAGAATTCAGCCAGAATAATAAGTGCCAATAATGCCAGCCCTAATACTTTAGTTTTTTTTATTCCTATACGTTGTGGTATCGTGCCTAGTTGTGAAGCATCATATTTAATATCCCTAATTTCAAATGGTAATATTATAGCTAATACAAATATGGCATATTGTAAAGTTTGTATTATAGCTAAATATGTAATTGTATTGTCTAAATATAAGCTTGGCAAAATACCAGCAAAGCCAGCCCAAACTATTGCAATAATGAAAATTTTAAGACCTCTAATAGTTCTTAAGCTGTTTGCTTTAGGAAAAATAGGTAGTGCATATAATAAGGTTAACATTCCTAAACAGCCAATACCTAATAATACCTCTCTAGGCATAATAAATGTGAAGTACATTAGTATAACAAAACTTATAAGTGAGAATATTTGAATTGTTCTTAATGATTCTGTCAAGCTCATATGGTGCAATTTTGCAATTCCAGCATATTTCACAAAATTATATCCGGTAACAGTTGCAAAGAACGCAAAACCTAAAAAATTGAATTGCAGTACTTCACCTAAATTCAAAAAGGTTAGAGCGCACAAAGAGCATACTGCTAGAGCAACATGAATGCTACTGTTTAAATAAAAATTGAATATAGATTTCATTTCAAACTAAAGGTAAAGGAATCAAAATTAAGGAAAGTGTTTATAACCTTTTAAAATGGTTAAAAACTTAAGGCTTCAACAAGCGTTAATCCTTCAATATTACTATTAAATATTCGTAATTTTGCACTCAAATTTTATAGACCTATGAACACCAAATCATTTGCACTTCGCCATATTGGTCCTCGTGAAAGCGATCTTAAGGATATGTTAGACAAGGTAGGCGCTTCATCTTTAGATGAACTTATCTATGAAACTATTCCAGACGGTATAAGACTTAAGTCTGAATTAGACTTAGATGTCGCTATGAGCGAGTCTGAATATTTACACCATATTACAAATCTTGCTGCTAAGAATAAGGTGTTTAGCACTTACATTGGCTTAGGATACCATCAAAGTATCACGCCAGCTGTAATACAGAGAAATGTTTTAGAAAATCCGGGTTGGTATACTGCTTACACACCTTACCAAGCAGAAATTGCTCAAGGTAGGTTAGAGGCATTGCTTAACTTCCAAACTATGGTTACAGACCTAACAGGTATGGAGCTAGCTAATGCATCTTTGTTAGACGAGTCTACAGCTGCTGCAGAAGCAATGGGTTTACTTTTTGCAGTTAGAGAACGAGAGCAAAAGAAAAACAATGTATCTAAATTTTTTGTTTCAGAAGAGGTATTGCCACAAACTATTTCTTTGCTTAAAACAAGAGCTATTCCTTTAGATATTGAGTTAGTTATAGGAAACCACGAAGAGTTCAATTTCTCAAAAGATTTCTTTGGAGCATTGCTGCAATATCCAGGAAAATCTGGTCAAGTTTATGATTATGCAGGCTTTGTTGAACAAGCCAAAAGTGCAGATATTAAAGTAGCTGTTGCTGCAGATATTTTAAGCCTAGTAAATTTACGTGCTCCAGGTGAGTTTGGGGTAGATGTAGTTGTAGGTACAACACAACGCTTTGGTATACCTTTAGGTTATGGAGGACCACACGCTGCTTATTTTGCAACAAAAGAAGCGTATAAGAGAAACATCCCTGGAAGAATTATAGGTGTAACTAAAGATACAGATGGTGGTCGTGCATTACGTATGGCATTACAAACCAGAGAACAACATATAAAACGCGACAAAGCAACCTCTAATATTTGTACAGCTCAAGTGCTTTTAGCTGTTATGGCAGGAATGTATGCTGTTTATCATGGTCCTAAGGGATTACAATTTATTGCAGATGATGTTTCTAATAAAACTGCTACATTGGTAGACAGTTTAGAGAAATTAGGTTATTATCAAACCAACGCGTCTTACTTTGATACCATACAAGTAAAGGCAGATGCTTCTAAAGTTAAAAATAATGCTGAAGCACACGGCGTTAATTTTTATTATCCAGATGCAGAAACAGTATCAATCTCTTTAAATGAAGCTACCAATTTAGATGATTTAAACTGCATCATAAGAATATTTGCAGAGGTTAAAGCTAAAGATGTTGTTAAGGTTGAAGCTTTATTAGATAATACATCTTTATCTAATACTGTAAAACGAGATACACCATTTTTAGAAAATGATGTGTTTAACAGCTATCATTCTGAAACAGAGTTAATGCGTTATATTAAGAAATTAGAACGTAAAGATTTATCTCTTAATCACTCTATGATTGCATTAGGATCTTGTACGATGAAACTTAATGCAGCAGCAGAAATGCTACCTTTAAGTTACCCACAATGGGGTAATATTCATCCATTTGTACCTATAAATCAGGCAGAAGGTTATCAAGAAGTTTTAAAGAAATTAGAAGATCAATTAACAGAAATTACTGGTTTTGCTGCTACGTCTTTACAACCAAACTCTGGTGCACAAGGTGAGTTTGCAGGGTTAATGGTAATTAGAGCATATCACGAATCTCGTGGTGACTCAAACAGAAATATTTGCTTAATTCCTTCATCTGCACACGGTACTAACCCTGCAAGTGCAGTAATGGCTGGTATGAAGGTAGTAGTTACTAAAGCCAATGAAAAAGGGAATATAGATGTTGAGGATTTAAGAGAAAAAGCAGAGAAACATAAGGATAACCTTGCAGCTTTAATGGTAACATATCCTTCTACACATGGTGTTTATGAATCTGCCATTAAGGAGATTACATCAATCATTCATAATAATGGAGGTCAAGTGTATATGGATGGTGCAAATATGAATGCTCAAGTAGGATTAACAAGTCCTGGTAACATTGGAGCAGATGTATGTCACCTTAATTTACATAAAACATTTGCCATACCTCATGGTGGTGGTGGTCCTGGCGTAGGTCCTATTTGTGTTGCTTCACAGTTAGCTCCTTTTTTACCAGGTAATCCTGTTATAAAATCAGGTGGAGAACAAGCTATAACAGCAATTTCTGCAGCACCTTTTGGTTCTTCTTTAGCTTGCTTAATAAGTTATGCCTACATTACAATGCTAGGTCCTAAGGGCTTAAGAAGTGCTACAGAGCATGCTATTTTAAATGCAAACTATATAAAGCAACGTTTAAAAGGACATTACGAAACTCTCTATTCTGGAGAACGCGGTAGAGCAGCTCACGAGATGATTATAGACTGCCGTCCTTTTAAAGCTAATGGTATTGAAGTTGTAGATATTGCAAAGCGTTTAATGGATTACGGTTTTCACGCACCAACTGTCTCATTTCCAGTTGCTGGAACTATGATGATTGAACCTACGGAAAGCGAAAGTAAAGAAGAACTTGATCGTTTTTGTGATGCTATGATTTCTATTAAAAATGAAATAGATGCATCTAGCAAAAATGATGAGCAAAACCTACTTAAAAATGCACCACACACATTGCAAATGCTTACAGCAGATGTTTGGGAAATGCCTTATACAAGACAACAAGCAGCATTTCCATTAGAGTACATTTCAGATAATAAATTTTGGCCAACAGTACGTCGTGTAGATGATGCTTATGGAGATAGAAACTTAATTTGTACTTGTGAGCCTATTGAAAGTTATATGGAGTAACAATTTATACCCTTTAATGATTTCTAAATTCTCATTTTAAGGGTATTAAATTAAAGATTATCTATTTTTTAGTAATCTATTTGATTATTCTGTAAATCATTATGTAAAAAGCGCATTTATATGCGCTTTTTCTTTTTATTATATACTTTTATCAAAAAAAGACCCTTAATGCATACTAAGATTACCGGTACAGGCTGTTATATCCCTAAAGTTATACAGACAAATAATGATTTTCTAGATCATAAGTTCCATAATTCAGACGGTTCAGAAATTGTAGGCGATAGTAAAATTGTAATAGATAAATTTGTTGCAATTACAGGTATTGAAGAACGCCGTTATGTTGAAGAAAATAAGGTAACCTCTCAAATTGCTTATGAAGCTGCAAAACATGCTATAAAAGCATCAGGAATAGATGCTGAAACTTTAGATTATATTATAGTAGCTCATAATTATGGAGATATTAAACACGGTACTATACAAAGTGATACTGTACCTAGTTTAGCATCTAGAGTTAAACATCTTTTAAAAATTGAAAACCCATACTGCGTAGCTTATGACATGATGTTTGGATGTCCTGGTTGGATAGAAAGCATTATACAAGCTCATGCATTTATAAAATCTTCAATGGCTAAAAAGTGTTTGGTTATTGGAGCAGAAACATTGTCTAGAGTGGTAGATCCTCATGATAGGGATAGTATGATTTATAGCGATGGTGCTGGTGCTTGTATTGTAGAGGCTTCAGAAGAAGATGATAAAGGTATAATAGCTCATAAGTCTGCTTCTTTTACTTATGATGAGGTTAAATACTTATTTTTTGGAGGCACGTATGATTCTGAGTCACCTTCAAAAACACAATATATAAAAATGTATGGGCGCAAGATTTACAATTTTGCTTTAACCCATGTTCCAGATGCAATGAAAGCATGTTTGGATGAAAGTGGTTATAACATACAAGACATAAAAAAAATCCTTATTCATCAAGCTAACGAAAAGATGGATGAGGCTATTGTCGAGCGTTTTTATAAGCTATACAACCAAGAGATGCCTAAAGATGTAATGCCAATGACAATACATAAATTAGGAAATAGCTCTGTAGCAACCGTACCTACATTATTAGATATGATTTTAAACGATAAAGTTGAAGGTCACCAAATAAATGAAGGAGATGTCGTTATATTTGCAAGCGTTGGCGCAGGAATGAATATAAATGCCATAGTTTACAAATTCTAAAAATCACGTACTTATGTACGAAGGAAACTTTCCCTCAAAACGATATAAAGAAACACTTCAATTTTTATCAAAAGTTATCTCTAAAGACTGTCTCTTATACACATCTGACG
>OJFL01000819.1_pt1 | contig 14103 bp, 12 predicted proteins | sample 1594131 | NCBI WGS metagenome assembly OJFL01 (sample SAMN05416782, study PRJEB24817) | seawater metagenome | isolation source: Sea water | place: Canada:Atlantic | collected 2013-07 | reverse complement strand
CTACACACTGCATATCGTCGGCAGCGTCAGATGTGTATAAGAGACAGGTTAATGGCTGCATCGGTTTGAATAAAATCTTCGTAGCCACCGATGTTTAGTCCTGAGCGGCCTAGCGCACTCACTATGCCAGAGGTCACGGTTTGCGATAACCCAAAGGGATTACCTATGGCTACTACGAAATCGCCCACTCTTATTTCGTCAGAATCTGCTAGTGGCAGAGCTTTTAAATCGTCAGGGTCAATTTTAAGCAGAGCAATATCGCTTTGCTCATCAGAGCCAAGTTTTTTAGCGACAAACTCGCGACCATCTGTAAGCTTAACGGTAATTTCATCTGCATTATCAACAACGTGATTGTTGGTAACAACGTAGCCTTTATCCGCGTCGATTATGACACCCGAGCCTAAGCCCTTAAAAGGTCGCTCTTGAACTTGCTCTTGTGGAGGGGCGCCGAAAAAGTAACGAAACATTTCGGGCATGCGCTGACGAGAGGTTTGTGTACCTTCAACAGCAATACTCACAACAGCAGGAGTGGCCTCTTCGAGCATGGGGGCTAAAGAGGGTACTTCTGCTTTTTTATCAGAAAAGAAAGGCAACGCCGCCTGTGTGGTAGCGGTAAAGCCTAATGAACTAACAACAACGGCTGACGCCACAAGACATTGGCGAAAAGACATTTTCATGTTCGCTTACACTCCTTAATGTTATATGCGATAAAGCATGGTTTCACTAAAAGAGTCTGTGGCCTTCGTAAAGTTCCTGAAATTACTGTTTTTCTGCGGTATTTTGCTCAGAACCGCCGACGAACAGCCCAGAACCTGAATTAGCAAAGTCTTTAGGCTGCGTATCTGAGACCCGCTGAACCCTAGACTTATCAGACCCTTTTAGGTTGTTACGTAAATACGTTGTAGCTTGCTCCCCGTAAAAGGGAACCTTACTGTCATTATCATCACCATTTTGCTCAAGTAGCGCTTCATACTCTTCAAGCTGTTGCTTGAGCACATCGCATTGCCCTTCAATACTTTCTAGGCTTTGACGCGTTTGATGTATGTGGTGCTGCGCTTGCTGGGCAAGGATTTCTTTAACTTGCTTTTCTGTTTGTGCAGCATTACCCGCCCCTTTTTTCGATTGGGCAAACCGGCCGACAAAAAAGCCAATTACTACCCCAACGACTAACAACGCAAGAGATACTAACAATTCCATTATATTCTCCGAATCAATCTACATCCCACAGCACGACCTTTCATACGAGGTAAATGCTGCTTTCGACCATAACTTGAATATAGCAAGGTCGAACCTTAAAAGCGCATTGTTCGTTACATTAATTGTGATAATGACGAGTTGCGCTCTCTATGAGCGAGTGATTCTACCGTGATTTTCATTAAAATTAAGGTCATAATTAATAAATTCAAGCAGGTCGGTGCAGCGTGCACCACTATTGACATTCGGATGGAGTGGTTTTGGCGATGACGCCTTGGGAAAAATATCAGCAAGATCTTCAGTTAGCCGATTTTCATTACGATGCTGCGCAAGAAACGGCAGTGAAAGAACTTCAGCGTTTATACGACGAACTTACTCAGCCCGAGAGAAAAATGACGTGGCGAGTTAAGCTAAAAGCGGCCTTTGGGAAAGGGCACTTAACACCGGGTATTCAGGGCATTTATTTTTATGGTGGCGTAGGGCGTGGAAAAACGTATTTGGTAGATACATTTTTTGAGTGTCTGCCGTTTGATAAAAAGATGCGAGTTCACTTTCATCGTTTTATGCATCGTATTCACGATGAGTTAAAGCAGTTAAAGAACGAGCAAGATCCACTCAAAATAATTGCGTTGAAAATTGCCAAAGAAGCTCGGGTTATCTGTTTTGACGAGTTTTTTGTTTCCGATATTACAGATGCCATGATACTGGGAACACTTATGGAAGAATTGTTTAGTCATGGCATTGTGCTGGTGGCAACTTCCAACATTATCCCAGATGACCTTTATAAAAATGGTCTGCAGCGGGCTAGATTTTTACCAGCAATAGATCTAATTAACCAAAATACCCGTGTTGTAAACGTAGACAGCGGCATTGATTATCGTTTACGTACTCTTGAACAGGCGGAAATTTACCATTATCCATTAGATAAACAAGCTACGGAAAATCTCATCAATTATTTTACTCAACTTGCGCCAGAGCCAGGGTCTGAGAATGAAATAATTGAAGTAAACAATCGCGAGATACCGACGATGCGAAACGCAGACGGCGTATTAATGATTGAGTTCGAAAGTTTATGTAAAGGCCCGCGTAGCCAAAGCGATTACATCGAGCTTAGTCGCTGCTATCACTCTGTGTTGTTGGCGAACGTAGAACAAATGGGTCAGGGCACTGACGATGTGGCAAGGCGCTTTATTGCCATGGTTGATGAGTTTTACGAGCGCAATGTAAAGCTGATCATCTCAGCACAGGTTGCCCTAGAAGAACTGTACACAGAAGGCTTGCTTAGCTTTGAATTTAGACGCTGTTTAAGCCGGCTAAAAGAAATGCAGTCTCATGACTACCTAGCCACTGAGCACCTTCCGTAGCGAGGGATGGGCAAAGTAAAACGCTATAAACACTGTATTGTTGTGCGTAAACTAAGTAGAATTATGACATAACTATTGCGCTTTATGTGACGATAAACATATACCGATAGCCAATGTAGTGGATTGGTGATGGCAGGCGCATCAACCCGATAAAATACGCAAAGTTGCACTAAAATTGCGAGGAAGAGAATCTTAAGATGGGAAGAGCATTCGAAGTAAGAAAAAACGCCATGGCGAAAACTGCTGGGGCGAAAACCAAGGTTTACTCAAAGTACGGTAAAGAGATTTACGTTTGTGCGAAAAATGGCGGAACGGATCCGGACGCCAACCTTTCACTACGCCGCCTTATGGATAAAGCTAAAAAAGACCAAGTTCCAGGCCACGTAATAGATAAGGCGATAGACAAAGCTGCAGGTGGTGTAGGTGAAGATTTCCAACCTATGCGTTATGAAGGTTTTGGACCAGGTAACTGCATGGTTATTGTCGACTGTCTTTCAGATAATGCTAACCGTACTATCACTGAAGTTCGTAACTGCTTCACAAAAACTAATGCAAAGCTAGGTGCCCAAGGCGCGGTATCACATATGTTCGATCACCAAGCTGTATTTCAGTTTGAAGGTGACGACGAAGATGCTATTTTAGAAGTATTGATGGAAGCTGATGTTGATGTTACCGACGTTGAAGTAAACGACGGCAAAGTAACGGTATACGCGCCGCATACAGAGTTCTACCAAGTAAAAACCGCACTCACAGAGGCGTATCCAGATATTAGCTTTATTGCCGACGAAATGAGCTGGATGCCGCAAACTGAAACAGAGATTAGCGAAGAAGATATGCCCATGTTCGAAAAATTCATGGACATGTTGAACGATTGTGACGACGTGCAAGACGTTTATCATAACGCAATAACGCCAAGTTAATTGTTCACAGTAATTAAGTTGTTTAACGGCTTTATGTAAGTTTTTTATTGGAAATAAGTTGTTTAAACAGTTTAAAAGCCCACTCTCAAAGTGGGCTTTTTGTTTTTAATTGTCCCACCTAGTTCCATCTAGCGTTTGTATTATTATCCTTATTAAAAATGCAGTATTTCATTACTGCAAAAATCAATTGATCGCGTGAGTAATATCAGCCAATATAAATTTCACATCAATTGATGTGGCTGAAATAGTTGAGAGGAACCCATTGGCTGAACACAACCAAGACTTAACGCTGATGAATGCAAAAATGCACCAAGCTACTGAAGAGCTGCGTCTGAGTGATATTGCCGATATCCGCTTAGGCCACCCTTTTCGCGGCACGGTGAAGCAATACGACAATGGTGACGTAAATGTTGTTCAGGTAAGGGATACCGAGCCAACAGGTGAGATCAATCAATACACTATGGTTGAAACCGTATTAAATACGAAAAAACAGCCCGACTGGTTACAAAATGGTGATGTGTTATTTGTCGCTAAAGGGGCAAAACATTACAGCGTATTAGTAGAACAAGTATTAGAGCGCACAGTCTGCTCACCACACTTTTTTGTGGTGCGTCTAAAGCCTGAGTTTAAAGATGTGATCGTGCCCGATTTCTTGTGTTGGCAACTTAACCAACAACCTGCACAGCGTTATTTCAAAGCGACTGCCGAGGGTTCAATGTACCTAAGTATTCGCAGGCAAGTATTAGAGAATGTGCCCATTAAGGTGCTTAAGTTTGAGAAACAAAAACAACTCTCTGCAATGCACCGCTGCGCTGTTAGAGAGCAAAAAGTATTACAAAAGCTGATTGAAAATAGACAGCAACAACTAGAAGCCATTGCTATTCACGCACTTGAAAGCTCATGCGTTTGAAAGAGAGCCTAAAACAAAACAGATTTAAAAATTAATGATAAGGACTTAAAAAATATGACCACAACCAACCAAATCAATCAGGACGATATCAACAAAGCAGTATGGGCCGCTTGTGACACCTTCCGTGGTGTGATCAGTGCCGATACCTACAAAGACTTCATCCTGACCATGCTGTTCTTAAAGTACATCTCTGATGTGTATAAAGACGAATACAACAAACTGGTAACTCAATATGGCGATAATCCAGAGCTGATCCACGCCATGATGTCGAAGCAGCGCTTTGTATTACCGGAAGGCGCGAGTTTCTGGGATTTATATGAAAAACGTTATGAAGCCGGCAATGGTGAACGCATTGATAAAGCCTTACACGCACTAGAAGAAGCCAACGGCAGTAAGCTTAAAAACGTATTCCAAGATATCAGCTTTAACACCGACCGCTTAGGCCAAGAAAAACAAAAGAATGATTTGCTGCGCCACTTGTTAGAAGACTTTGGCAAAGACATTTTAGATTTAAGCTCAGAGCGTGTCGGCAGTTTAGATATAATCGGTAATGCCTATGAATACCTGATCAAACACTTTGCCGCGGGCAGTGGCGCTACCGCTGGTGAATACTATACCCCGCCAGAGGTATCAACCCTTTTAGCAACCGTCTTAGAGCCAGTTGAAGGCGACCAAATATGCGACCCATGTACAGGAAGTGGCTCACTACTTCTTAAATGTGGTGCTATGGTACGTAAAAACTCTGGTTCAAAAAAATACGCCTTATTTGGGCAAGAAGCGATAGGTTCAACTTGGGCATTAGCCAAAATGAACATGTTCCTTCACGGTGAAGATAACCACCGCATTGAATGGGGCGACACCATTCGTAACCCACTACTAAAAGAGAAAGACGGTAACGGCTTACTGCACTTTGATGTAGTAACGGCAAATCCGCCATTTTCATTAGATAAGTGGGGCCATGATGATGCCAGTAACGACCCTTATGGGCGTTTTAGGCGAGGTATTCCACCAAAAACCAAAGGCGACTATGCGTTTATCAGCCATATGATTGAAACGCTTAAGTCTGAAAGCGGAAGAATGGGTGTGGTAGTGCCGCATGGTGTGTTATTTAGAGCATCAAGCGAAGGCAAAATCCGCCAACAACTAATTGAAGAAAACTTGCTCGATACCGTGATTGGTTTGCCAGAAAAGTTGTTCTTTGGTACAGGCATTCCAGCAGCGATTTTGATATTTAAAAAGCACAAAACAGACAAAAACGTATTGTTTATTGATGCCAGTCGTGAATTTAAATCAGGCAAAAACCAAAACCAATTAACTGACGATAATATTCAAAAAATCATCGATACCTATAAGCAACGGATAAGCGTTGATAAATACGCCTACCTCGCCAGCTTTGATGAAATCAAAGAAAACGACTTTAACCTCAACATCCCGCGCTATGTTGATACCTTTGAAGAAGAAGCCGAGATTGATTTAGTGGCAGTGCGCACTGAGCGTATACAGCTTAAAAGTGAACTGCAAACCCTTGAAGCAGAAATGGAAGGTTACTTAAAGGAGTTGGGTTATGGTGCCTAATGGATGGAGTTTAAAGTTAATTTCTGACACGAGTAAAGTTATAACAGGGAATACCCCTTCAACTAAAATCAGAGAATATTATGGAGGTAATATTCCTTTTGTATCTCCGGCTGACTTAGGTGGTTCAAAACATATTTCTGTTGCAACAAAAAAACTAACGGTTGAGGGCTTTAAGAAAGCTCGATCTATTAGAGCAGGGTCAACTTTATTTACTTGTATTGGTTCTACCATTGGAAAATTAGGTATGTCTGCTACAGAAGTTGCGACAAACCAACAAATTAATGCAGTCGTTCCGTATGACAAATTTGACGATGATTTTATATATTATCAGTTGGAATTACGAGCTGTATTCATAGCTAAGCTTGCTGGCACACAAGCTGTTCCTATCATAAACAAGACAACTTTTGAGAGTCAGAGCTTGTTAGTTCCTGACAGCCTCCCCGAACAACGCAAAATCGCCAAAATCCTATCCACGTGGGATAAAGCGATTAGTACCACTGAGCGCCTAATCGACAACAGCAAACAGCAGAAAAAAGCCCTGATGCAACAACTGCTCACAGGCAAGAAACGACTACTTGATGATTCAGGTAAACCGATTGAGGGTGAGTGGACTCATGGTTACTTGGGTGATTTATGTGTTTTTAAAGGTGGTTCAGCGTTTAAAGAGGTTTATCAAGGTAACTCAACTGGAGAAATTCCATTTATTAAAGTGAGCGATATGAACTTGCCACGAAATGGAAAGTTCATTTGCGAAGCGAATAACTGGGTGACAAAAGATATTGCTAAAAAAATGAAAGCAAAGGGATTCCCTAAGGGGGCTGTCGTGTTTGCCAAAGTTGGTGCGGCTTTGTTACTAAATCGAAGAAGAATCTTAACGAGAGAAACGATTATTGATAACAACATGATGGCTGCAACACCATTAGATTCTGTCACAACAGAATTTTTGTATCAGATAATGTTAGCCATTGATTTCGCCAAATTTGTTCAAGACGGAGCTGTTCCTTCTGTCAATCAGTCTGATTTAAATAAATTTAAATTAACTTATCCGAAAAGAATTGAACAAGAAAAGATAGCTTCTGTATTGGCTAATGCTGATCAAGAAATAGAGCTATTAGAACAACAACTTGCTGATTTAAAACAAGAGAAAAAAGCGCTAATGCAGCAGCTTTTAACAGGCAAGCGCAGAGTTAAGATCTAGATAAGGGAATATCAATGACAACAACTGAAATGTTTACCGATTTTTTAGCAAATTTAAAAATTGATAATGCTGCTTCTATTACATCAAAGTACGAAGAAATAACATCAGCGTTAAATAAAAAATTTCGCGATACCGAATCCAAAACGGCAAATAGCTTACAGGTCGGTTCATATGGTCGCTGGACTGGTATAAAAGGCATTTCAGACCTTGATATGCTTTACATTATGCCAGCTTCAAAATGGAATGATTACAAAGATGGTAAACAATCTAAGTTGTTAGATGATACGAAAGATGCGATTTCCGCTAGATATCCTAGAACCACCGTTAAAAAAGACCGACTGGTAGTTCAAGTTAACTACAATGGTTTTATGGTCGAAGTTCAACCTGTGTTTGAGCAAGACGATGGCAGCTTTAAGTACCCTGACACATACAATAGTGGTAGTTGGAAAATTACAAAGCCTCGTGAAGAAATAAAGGCTATGAAAGAGTTCGTGGATCAAAAGAATAAGAATCTACGTAAGCTTTGCAAAATGGCTAGAGCATGGAAAAACAAGAGCGGTGTTGGTATGGGCGGCCTACTTATCGATACACTAGCGTACAATTTTCTTAAGTCCTCATCTGATTATGACAATCGATCTACAGCATACTATGACTGGATGTGCAGAGATTTTTTTAAGTATTTATCTGAAGAGCCAACTAAAGATTATTATCTGGCTCTTGGTAGCAACCAAAGAGTAAACGTTAAAGCAAATTTTCAGCGAAAAGCGAAAATAGCATATGAAGACTCGTTAAAAGCTATAGACGCTGGTGAGTCATCATCAGCTAACAAAAAGTGGAAAAAAATATTTGGAAGACCATTCCCTGCCGCAGTAATTCAAGAGAGTAAATCCTCAGCTTATAACTATAGAAATACCGAGCAATTTATTGAGGATTCTTACAGTGTAGACATCAGATACAACTTAACTCTTGAATGCGAAGTGTCACAAAATGGATTTAGAGAAGTTTTATTGAGAACGATGTTGGCTAGAAAATTAAAATTACAAGCAAAGAAAAAATTGAAGTTTTATGTAGCTGATATCAATGTGCCCGGAGATTTCATATTGAAGTGGAAAGTTTTGAATCGGGGTACGGAAGCTGAGAGGCGTGATTGTATCCGTGGCGATATTGTGATCGATAAAGGCTTTAGAAATAAAGAAGAAAAGACAGACTTTAATGGCGAGCATATTGTTGAATGTTACGCCATTCAAAACGGTGTGGTAGTGGCGAGAGACAGAATTGACGTGCCGATTCAATAGGAGAAAGAATGGATATTAATAACTTGAAAAAGCACATTGCTGAAACAGCTTATAACGTTGGTTACTCAGCTAAGCTACATTTCGCTAGCTATGAAATGATAGAAAGACTACCCGGCTTAATTAGCTTTTTTTCAATGGCCTTTGGTGTTTATGCGTTAGCGTTCTCTAGCCTTTCGACAAAATTCATGTCTTGCACGCTTTTAGTACTTGGACTTATTGGACTTTATATTTCCATGAAAAATGGGGATAAGAAGATATACGAAGAAAAAGGTATTGCATTAACTGGTCTGTTCAATGAACTTAAACATTTAATGTTGGACGCAAAATCTCAATCTCCAAATACTACTGATATAGCGAACAAACTTAATGACATTGAACTGCGATATAACAATAGCTGTGCGTCAAGTCACATTATGTTTGCAACTTGGTTTGCTCACTATAAATTCTTTTGGGAACAGCAAATTGCTTGGATAGATGAACAAAGGAAATTCGGCTTTTTTAGGGATAAAGTACCTCTAACTTTTTGGATTTCCTTAATAGTGATGGTAATTATTGTTTTGCTAAATACAGACGCAATTATGACTCATGTTTGTAAATTCATTCAAACAGAAGGAGTCAACTCATGAGGAATGGTTCTGTTAGCTTCCAAGAAGAATTCAGCGCAAAAATCCCTGCACTTACCCTCTTAACCAATTTAGGCTATACCTTTATTCCACCAAGTGAATGTGAAGCCTTGCGTGGCAATTCACTAGCAAGTGATAAGAAAAGCACTCATCAGGTTGTTTTATTGCCCGTCATGCGTGCTTTCTTAGCGAAACAAACGTTTTCGTTTGCTGGTAAGCAGCATTCGTTATCAGAAGCAGCTATTGATAAGGTCATGCATGAGTTAATCCCTGCTATGAACTTAGGGTTAAAAGCGGCTAATGAGAAAATCTACAATGCGCTAATGTATGGCGTGAGCGTTACCGAATTCATAGAAGGTAAAAAAGCCTCCCCCACCATTAAGCTTATTGATTGGCACAATCTTGATAATAACCAATTCCATTTTACCGAAGAATTAGTTGTTCAAAATTCCGAAGGCACTGGTAATCGCATTCCAGATATTGTGTGTTTTGTGAATGGGTTGCCGCTAGTAGTGATTGAGGCGAAACGCCCGGATTCAAATAAAGAAGGTAAATCGACCAACGCTGAAGCGATTTCTCAGCACATTCGTAACCAAGGTCAGGCTGAAATTCCTCACTTGTATGCCTATAGCCAATTGTTATTAGCAGTAAATGGGCATGAAGGTTTATATGCGACATGCGGCACCCCTGAAAAGTTCTGGGCGAAGTGGAAAGAGGAGCAAATACCTGAAGCGGAATTTGTCAGGTTGAAAAATCACAAATTAAGCAATGAACAATTAGGTGGACTATTTAATCATCGCCCAGCTAAAGCGAAAGATGACTACCTATCTTTGGTTGCAGCAGGTGACTTAACCGTTACCGATCAAGATAGGCTTATTGTTAGCTTACTGCGTCCTGAGCGCCTATTGGATATGACTCGCTTATTTACTTTGTTTGATAAAAAAGCAGGCAAGATAGTTGCTCGATATCAGCAGGTATTTGGCATAAAAGCACTTATTGAACGCATAAACACCTTCGATGACACTGGCGCTCGTGAAGGTGGTGTTATTTGGCACACTACAGGTAGTGGCAAGTCATTTACTATGGTGTTTTTATCCAAAGCGCTTATTTGGCTAGAAGAGCTGGCTCAGTGCCGTGTGATCATAGTTACAGACCGTGTGGATTTGGAAGATCAACTCAGTAGAACCTTTGCATCTGGTGGTGTATTAACTGACCGAGATAAAAAAGATGCAATGGCGACCACTGGTAAGCGTTTAGCTGAACAGATTGGTAAAGGGAATGAGCGAGTTATCTTCTCGATCATTAATAAGTTTGGTTCTGCTATTAAACAAAAAGACTGCTACAACGATAGCCCAAATATAATTGTGTTAGTGGATGAAGGCCACCGCAGCCAAAACGGTGAAAATAATATCCGTATGCAGCAAACGCTGCCTAAAGCGGCCTATATTGCCTTTACTGGTACGCCACTGTTAAAAGACGATAAGACCGAAAACAAATTCGGTAAGATAATCCACTCTTACACCATGCAGCAAGCGGTTGAAGATAAAACCGTTACCCCTCTGTTATACGAAGAACGCATTCCAGAGCTGAACGTTAACGACAAAGCCATTGATGCTTGGTTTGAACGCAGCACCAGTAAACTAACTGACAAACAAAAAACGGATTTAAAGAAGAAGTTTTCGCAAAAAGGTCAGATCTACCAAACTGAAGGTCGAATTGACCTGATTGCTTATGATATTGCCGACCACTTCCAAAACTTTAAACAACAAGGCTTAAAAGGCCAGTTAGCCTGTGATTCCAAAGCCTCTGCTATTCGTTATAAGAAGGCATTGGATAAAATAGGCACGGTTACATCGGTTGTGGCGATGTCGGCTCCAGATACGCGTGAGGGTCACGAGGCGGTTGATCAGGAAAGCAAAGACATTGTGCAAAATTGGTGGAAAGCTAACGTTAATAAAATGGACGAAAAAACCTACACCAAAGCCATTATTGAAGACTTTGGTAGAGATGATGGCCCTGACATCATGATCGTAGTAGATAAGCTGCTAACAGGCTTTGACGAACCAAAGAACACTGTGCTTTATATCGATAAGCCACTAAAAGAGCACAACCTAATTCAAGCCATTGCTCGTGTTAACCGATTGCACAGCAAAAAGCAGTTTGGTTACTTAATCGATTATCGAGGTATTTTAAAAGAGCTTGATACCACCATAGAGAAGTACCAAGACCTTGCAGAACGCACCCAAGGCGGCTTTGATATTGATGATCTGAAAGGTTTGTATAACCGCATGGATACGGAATACAAAAAGCTTCCGGGTTTACACCGCGATTTATGGGAGATATTCGATGGCGTTAAAAACAAACAAGATGGCCCAGCGCTTCGCCAAGCGTTAGCGCCTAAGGTGCAAGATGTCGATGGTAAGCTTGTCGATACTAATCTTAAAAAGCGTGATGACTTCTATTCAGCACTAACTGCATTTTCTAACTGTATGAAAGTAGCGTTGCAATCAGCAACCTACTTTGAAGATAAGTCATTCGATAACAAGCGAGACTTGTACAAGCGTGACCTAAAAGCCTTTGTCGATTTGCGTAAACAAGTACGTGAAGATGCTGACGAAACCATTAATTATGATGAATACGCAGAAGATATTCGTAGCCTTCTAGACAAGCATATTGCTGGTATTGAAGTTAAAGAGCCTGACGGTGCCTATTTAGTTGGTAACTTAGGAAAAGACGTTAAGCCACAGGATATGAGCGATGACGAAGCTCGTAACCAGACCGATAAAATCACAGGTCGTATCACTAAGATGATTGAGCAAGACTTAGCAGATGATCCTTATGCACAGGAATATTTTTCTAAGATGCTGAAAAAGGCGATTGAAGACGCCAAAGCGATGTTTGATGCGCCTGTTAAGCAATACATCCTTTTTGCAGATTTTGAACAGGAAGTGAAAGACCGCAAAGTCGCTGATGTCCCCAATGACTTTATAGATGACTCTGGCAAGCTAAATAAATATGCCCAAGCCTACTTTGGGTTGTTTAAACACCTATTTGATGCTGAATTCTTGACTGAAAAGGAACTCGATAACGACAAGTTAGTAGCGTTGGCGTTTAGTATTGATGATGTGGTGAACACCGCTGTTGCTGAGTATTCCATCAATCCAGCGGAGATTGAAAACGCCATACACATGAAGTTGTTGCCGCTGTTATTTGGCGAACTTGGCCTTGATAACGCTCAAAAGCTGATTGAAGAAGTGCTCAAGATCACTCGACTAGGCTTAGCAAGGGGCTAACAAGCGTGACTAGACGAGCCGTTGCTGCCGCTATTTGCCCAAAAGAAAGCAGAACTACAACCAGTGAACGAGGTGTGTTTACCTATGGTAACGACACCATTCACTATGATGTTATTCGTAAAACCAAGCCTGCTGATAACGCTAAAAAAATAGCACGCAAGGTAATTATTAAGGTTCACCCTGATCAGCGTGTTGTGGCTACAGTGCCACATGATGCAAGTGATGATGCTATTCAAGATGCCATGCATAAGCGTGCCAGATGGATTTGGCAAAGCATTGATGAGTTTGCTAAGCAAAAAGATACCGTTTTACCCAAGCGTTACGTGAGTGGCGAAACGCAGTTTTACTTAGGTAAGCGCTATGTATTAAAGATCACCAATGATGCCAAGCAAGTGCCCAATGTGAAGCTTAGCCGTGGCAAATTGAACGTAACAATCAAGCGGGAAGAAGTTAAAAATATTGATGATCGGTTGGTGAAAATTAAGCCGTTAATCGACAAGTGGTATCAACATAAAGCAAATGCAATTTTTCGTGAGCGACTAGCCGAACTACTTCCGAAAGCCACTTGGGTAACAGGCATTCCTTCTTTTCGTGTGATGGCAATGAAAAAGCAATGGGGAAGCTGCTCAACTAAAGGCAACTTGATGCTCAACCCTCACCTCGTTAAGGCACCGAAAGAATGCATTGATTACGTGATACTACATGAGCTTTGCCACATTGCTGAACACAACCACAGCGAGCGCTTCTGGCGTTTATTAACCCAAGTTATGCCAAACTGGAAAGAAGTAAAAGCCAGATTAGATGACATGGCGGAGATGTATTTGAATGAGTAGAAAATATGAAGATTGATTTCAGTAAGCTAGAAATTCCGCGTCCTTTGTCCTTTTGTTTTACTATTCAAGCTTCTAAATCAGATACCTCCGCTACGTCCGCCAACTTTAAAACCCGGTAGTTTTTTCTCCGCAGCTAGCCTGTACACTGTTTTTTCGGTCAATTTCAAGTATGCTGCGACCCCTTTTAGGGCCATTATTTTTTTGTCACAACTTTTCTCACAAGTCCTAGCCTGAGGGAATACGGGAGCAATAAATTGCTCGATGCCCTGCTTGTTAGTAATTATTTTTGATTTATATCGCGCTTTTCTTTTGAGAAATTTTTCTTCATATCTGAAAATATGTGCTGATTTACTTCTTGCTGAAAATGTCTGAAAGCTTCCTTCTTGGTTGCATACTGACCAACAAAATTTGCAAAGTGATTCAGCTTTTCCTCAGTGATCTTCATAAGTCCTCCGTTTTACAACCTTGTAATTTAAGTGTTTTATCCGATGCCGCTGTTTACATCCGCATTTTTTGTGTTACTTGAATCGTTCGATTTTTCTTTGGTGCAAAGCATTCAAAATCGGTGCTTAACTGCCGACTATGGTTAGAGTTCAAATTGACTTTAGAATTTTATTTGTTACTATAAGTGATTGATATTATTGGTAAAGTCAATAGAAAATATCTCATTAGCTGCTATATTTCAATTTAAGTGTCGAATGCCATATTTAATGGGTTCGATGAATTGGAAGGATAGCAATGAATACACAGGCAGATACAAAACCAAAGCTTAACCAACCCCGAGTGACCGACCTCACTCGTAAGCATATTTCCGAGTATAAAGAGCGGGTGAAATATGCAGGATGACGTGGTCCAATTGAATTGACCAGTCCAGTTAAGAGTATAATATCAGCTTAAC
>OJFL01000813.1_pt1 | contig 14190 bp, 12 predicted proteins | sample 1594131 | NCBI WGS metagenome assembly OJFL01 (sample SAMN05416782, study PRJEB24817) | seawater metagenome | isolation source: Sea water | place: Canada:Atlantic | collected 2013-07 | reverse complement strand
ATAAGAGACAGATTGATGAGCCAATTGGACGACATCCACGGAATAGAAAAAAAATGTCCATAATTGCCAATGGTAAAGATGCCGTTACCCACTATACGACTATCGATCACGGGAGAGAGTGGTCGGCCTTATCTTGTTTATTACAAACCGGTAGAACTCATCAAATCCGCGTGCACCTGACCTCTCTCGGCCATCCGCTAATCGGTGATCAGACGTATACGGGCAAATCAAAAAAGTATGCTTCATTAACGAAAGCATTACCTTTTGAGCGTCAAGCTCTTCACGCTAAAAGCTTGACTTTAACTCATCCGACTACGAATCAAATAATGACCTGGGACGCAGAGATCCCTGCTGACATTCAAACTCTCCTAGCCGCACTAAAAGTTGCAGACAATGGCCTTTCTTGATTTAATTCATCCTAGGTGGGTGGTCCATAAGCACGTTCACGCAGTCATTACTACACGAGGCGGTGGTGCCAGCACAGGAGAATTCAGCGCCTTAAATCTGAGCTATGCCGTTGGTGATAATCAAGTACATGTAGATAAAAATAGACGAACGCTGAGCGGTTACCTTCCATCAAATCCATACTGGGTTACCCAAGTTCATGGCAACAGCGTAGTGACAGCTGAGGCCTCAACACCAACAACCAAGGCAGACGCACTCTATACAAAACGACAACGCATTGTTTGCGGCATCATGACAGCAGATTGCTTGCCAGTGTTGATTGCCAATAATTCAGGTAATGAAGTGGCCGTGGCTCACGCAGGCTGGAGAGGACTCGCAGAGGGAGTGTTACAACAAACCATCAGCAAGTTCAGCTCTCGCCCAAGCGACCTTGTGGTTCAATTTGGCCCAGCCATCTGTCAAAAAAATTATGAAGTCAGAGAAGACCTAGTTAATCGATTTGTAGCTTTGGACAACCTATACCGGAGCTACTTTCTTCCTGGTTCACAAGGTCGTTTCTTCGCCGATTTATACGGCATTGCGCGCCACCAACTGGTTCAATTGGGTGTTAGGTCTATATTTGGCGGGGATCAATGTACCTTCACTCAAAAAGAGGCATTTTTCTCCCACCGACGAGAACAGCCTACAGGAAGAATGGCTACATTAATCTGGCTTGACGATTCAACAAAATAAAATGAATATTCTTGCCATATCGTTATAATTGCACCCCCTTCAATTAAGAACTAAATTATGTCTACTCTCGCTTGGATCATCGGAAGCTCACTATTGGGAGCGCTACTCAGCGTAGGGACTGCCGCCTGGTTCAGCTACCACGCCAATACTAAAACCATCCAAAAACTCGTGAGCTATGCGATTGGCACACTACTGGGGGCGACGTTCCTTGAAGTGCTTCCACACGCTTTCGAGGCCAATCCAGACCCTAAATTTTTATCAGCAATCATTCTTGGTGGCATTTTAGGCTTTTTTGTACTAGAGAAGTTTGTGCTCTGGAGACATTGCCACCTAGAGGCATGCGAGGGGCACGATCACCATCTCACACAAACAGACAACGGACGATCTGGAACCATGATCCTCGTCGGCGATACATTTCATAATTTCGTTGATGGCGTATTAATTGCGGCAGCATTCCTGACCGATGTCCGCCTGGGCATCATTACTACGATTGCGATCACTGCTCATGAGATTCCGCAGGAAGTTGGGGACTTTTTAATTCTTCTAAATTCTGGATTCTCAAAAAGAAAAGCACTCCTATGGAATTTAATATCCAGTGGGGCGACCTTAGTTGGCGGTCTAGTTGCGTACTTTGCATTCGAAGTCGTAAATGGCTTAATCGCGCCCTTCTTGGCGCTTGCTGCAGCCAGTATGATCTACGTCGCAGTAGCAGACTTGATACCCGGTCTACATAAAAGAACGGACTTAAAAGCAACAGCGGAACAAATCATACTGATTTTACTAGGTGTGGGAACAATCGTAGCAGCTGATTACATCGTCCATTTCCATTAATAAAAGACACATACAATCAGACACATCTTTGAAACTATACACACGCTTCACGCAGTCATTTTTTGAAAAAAGCTTATAAAAGAAAGTAACCCTACTTCACAATCATGATGGTCAGTTCGTTGCAACAAATGGCGGTTATAATCAGTTTAAAGATACCTACTGCATTCTGAATTCGCATATAATGTAATTTAATTTATGATAATTCCCTGTAAAAAAATTCCTCCCTGGATCAGAAGAACTCAAAAAACGAAGTTGAATCGAGGCTCGATCAGATGGTTTCAGAAGAAAGATTAATCAAGAAGTACCCTAATCGACGTTTGTATGACACAGCGACGAGTACTTACATTACACTCTCGGATGTAAAGCAATTGGTCATGGAAAGTTGTTTATTTAAGGTAGTGGACGCCAAGTCTGGACATGATCTAACTCGCGCCATTTTGCTACAAATCATCACAGAGGAAGAATCAAATGGCCCACCTACATTCTCATCAAACATGCTCTATCAAATCATTCAATTTTACGGGAATGGTTTTCAGCAAATGATGAGCCGCTATCTTGAGAAGAATATTCAAACTTTCATGGAAATTCAAAAAAACTTACAAAATCCAACACAAGGATCTAACGGAAATAAAAATGAACCAATTGACCCCGATAGCTATGCGCAATTCATCAGCATGCAGGGGCCTGCAATACAGGGATTAATGACAAATTATCTTGAGCAGAATGCGAAGAATTTCGTCGCAATGCAGAAACAAATGCAACAACAAACCAACATCGCATTGAACGGTTCGCCTCGCCAGACAAGCACATCAACATCCAAGGATAAAGACTCCGACTAGATAATTAGTTTAGTAGCAGCCCATCCATTCCATCACGTACTCCCAAAACAGTTAGGTCAATATACCGTGTCAGCACAGGCTACTAGATCAGTAGGTTTCATTTCGCTCGGTTGTCCTAAGGCAACCGTAGACTCAGAACGCATCCTATCGTCGCTGCGAGCAGATGGCTACAGCATCAGCCCAAATTATGACAAGGCGGATGTGGTCATAGTCAATACATGTGGTTTTATCGATGAAGCAATCACAGAGTCTTTGGATGCAATTGGAGAGGCTCTAACTGAGAACGGTAAGGTCATCGTCACTGGCTGCTTGGGAGCAAAATCCAGTTTAATTCGTGACAAATTTCCTGCAGTAATTGCTGTGACTGGACCGCAAGAAACTGATGAAGTCATGTCCGCTATTCGCTCTAACTTCCCCATAGCCGAAAATCCACATGTTGATCTCATACCAAGACACGATGTGCGTCTAACTCCGCGTCATTACGCCTACCTTAAGATTTCAGAGGGTTGCAATCACAAGTGTACGTTCTGCATTATTCCATCCATGAGAGGGAAGCTTGTGAGTAGACCGATAGGCAGTATTCTTGAAGAAGCCAGAGTTTTAGTTAAGTCTGGAGTGCGTGAACTACTCGTTATTTCACAAGATACCAGCGCATTTGGCGTTGATCAAAAATACCGTACCGATTTTTGGAATGGAAAACCGATTAAAACACGATTATTGGAGCTTTCAACCGAGTTGGGGAAATTAGGGGCTTGGGTACGATTGCATTATGTCTACCCTTATCCAAATGTTGATGACCTCATACCCTTAATGAGTGATGGAGTAATTCTCCCCTACTTGGATATTCCTTTTCAACACGCATCGCACCGCATTCTAAAACTAATGAAGAGACCAGCCAATTCAGAAAATGTTTTGAATCGTATTAATACATGGCGTTCCATATGTCCTGATATAGCGATTAGAAGCACCTTCATCGTTGGCTTCCCAGGAGAGACTGAAACAGAGTTTCAGGAATTACTCGATTTTCTGACCGAAGCTAATCTCGATCGCGTCGGGTGCTTTGAATATTCTGCTGTCGAAGGCGCTACAGCAAATCACTTACAAGAAATGAATGTTCCCGATGAAGTAAAAAGCGACCGTAAAGCACGCTTAATGCAACATCAACACAAAATAAGCTCGCAACGCCTCAGGGAGAAAATCGGCACGACGCAAACTGTACTAATTGATGAGATGTGCGCTGAGAATGTCGCTATTGGTAGAACCCAATACGATGCACCCGAGATTGATGGAAGAGTTATTATTCGAAATGCGCCACAACTTGCGTCTGGCGATATTGTTAAAACCATCATTACGGATTCTGATGATCATGACCTTTTCGCTAATGCTTAATTCTAACGAGTGCTAAGCAGATTAATTAAACACTTAATAGCTAAATTCTACATCCGTGTTGTGGCCTTTTGGCTGGCACTAAAAGCAAAAGATCTCTCAGTGACTGCGATCGTTTTAACGATTTTGATGGTTTCATACGCGATCTCGCCGATCGATCTAATCCCAGACTTTATTCCAGTCCTTGGGTACTTAGATGAGCTTGTTATCATTCCGACATTACTGTACTTGATTAATGCCATAACTAAAAAAACTACTACAGAAAAATACTTGGGCATCGCAATTCGTCACCTAGAGATGGGCAACAAACCAATCTTTAAATTAGGAATCATCATTGTAATTTCAAGTTGGATTTTAGTGGCGCTCGTCATATTTAACTTGACGAATTAAGTCAATTTAAGGAATGAGGTAACTTCACTTAAGTCTTGCGTCCTTTTCATTGGAGGCAGACTTTTCCAAATTTTTTTCCCATAAGGCTTACTCAATAATCTGGGGTCACAGATAATGAGTACACCTAAATCTGTCTCATCTCGGATTAAGCGGCCTGCGCCCTGCTTCAAAGAAATAACCGCTTCTGGAACTTGATAATCCATAAAGGGATTGCCACCTTGACTACGTAGGTAATTAATACGACCGGCTGTTACAGGATCATCAGGGACAGAAAATGGCAACTTATCAATGATAACGAGAACTAAACCCTGACCTCGGACATCAACCCCCTCCCAAAACGAATGACTGCCCAGTAATACGGCATGTTTTAAGGTTTTGAACCGATTTAATAATTCAAACTTAGACCCATCTCCTTGAAGAAGAAGCGGGATTTCAACACCACGCTCGGTTAAGCATTTTGCTAATTGTTCACGGGCAGTGCGCATAGCGGCCAAACTAGTGAAAAGCATCATACAACGCCCATTGGAGGCGATGATTGCCTCAAGACTCTCCTCAACAACTCTTTTAACGTAAGATGCGTGAGATGGCTCTGGCATGTTTTTTGGCACATACAAGAGGCTGTTTTGAGGATAGTCGAAAGGACTGTCCCAACTAAGAAACTCTGCTTCTTCAAGTCCGAGCTGCTGCGTAAAATAAGAAGCATCACCAGACACAGAAAGTGTTGCCGATGTAAACACCCAGCTGCGCTTAATATCGCTTACTACCGATCTAAATGCATCTGAAACATTAATAGGCGTAAGGTGCATTCGAACGGACTGAATGTTGGCATCGAACCAACGAATCACACTGTGATCCTCATTTTTGCTCCAAGTGCTCAGGAACGAGTCAACTTCCAGCAAACGCTCTCGGCATCTTTGCAGCTCATGATTCACTGTTTCAATTGAACCAATAGCATCAGTCAATTCGACACCAATACTGGATAGCGAACTCGCCGCCTCTAACGCGTTGACAAACCTACCTTGGTCTCTGAGGTCAAACCTACCCTTAACTCCGTCGAAAGACAATCTTAGATCTCGCACTCCCTTTTCAAAACGGTCAATCATCTCATCTATGGCTGCCACACTATCTTCCGAAATAATGTATCCGTACCTAAGGTCACGAAGTAGCTCATTAAGCTGACTCGTACTAACGCTACTACCAAAGAATTGGGTAGCGACATCAGCAACCTGGTGAGCTTCATCAAAAACCACCACATCACATTCGGGGAGCAACTCGCCAAAACCATCTTGCTTGAGTGCTAGATCCGCAAAAAACAAGTGATGATTTACAACAACAACCTCGGCAGCAAGAGCTTTTTTACGTGCTTTTAAAACAAAGCACTTGCTGATATGCGGACAGTCAGAGCCAAGACAATTATCTCTAGTACTAACTACTCCAGACTGGACTCTCAGACTTTCATCTGGGATGTTAACTTCCGAGATGTCTCCTGATTCAGAATCATCGAGCATACGCTCGAACATATTAAAAAGCTCAACCTCCTTAAGGCTCGAAAAAGAACGTTCAGCCTTAGTTCTCTCAATTTGATGATGACATAGGTAATTAGCTCTACCCTTCAGCTTAGCGACTGTTATTGGGATTTTTAACGCGTTTCGAACCACCTGGATATCTTGGTCAAAAAGCTGATCCTGAAGCGTTTTTGTACCAGTAGCAATAATGATTTTACGACCGTAATAAAATGCTGGTATCAAGTAGGCGAACGTCTTGCCTGTCCCCGTGCCTGCTTCGCAAACTATAGGGGTCTTCTGACTAATTGCGCGACCAATAGCCTTCGCCATTTCAGTTTGCTCTACTCGACTTTTATAGCCAGAAACAACTTCCGAGAGTAATCCATTCGAGCTAAATGCACGATCAATATCTTCCTCAATACTCAAATTAAATCACTTTCAATAAGGTTTATTTAAAGGGTCTACAATTATCCTTGGATTTAACACACAATGCGCGGCGTAATTCATTCATAAAATTTCTAAGAGATAGCCTTCATTGAATATGATACGACCTCACAACCAACCTTAGATGGATATTTAACAAAATGAAACCTATTGGAATTAGATTGCTAACCACAGCAAACACTTTAGCAACCTTAAGCCTGTTGATACTCGCAATTGGCTTAACTGGAGGTAAATTAATTCTCTTCCTGTTCGTAGCCGCACTCCACTTACTCTTTGCAATTGGCACTTTTATGCAGCAGCGGTGGGCCTACGTGCTCACAATTATTTATGCCCTTTTTCAAGGAGTTGGCATGAGTTTGTGGTGCCTGATAGGCACACTTACTTTAATGGAGGATCCAGTGACTCAAGACAAGATAAAGTTTTTTATCTTATCAGCCATAGTAGTTCCTTTTTTAGTTTGGACTATTGTGTACCTACTAAACCGGTTAAAAATAGACACATTCAAATAATGCGTTTAGTTCTCTTCATCAACGGCGGCCACCTTTAGGAGAACTGTGGGATCTATTGAAGCCCTTGGTTTATTCACATCATCTTGCGCGGGCGTATTGGTCAAATCTACCTTTTCAATACGGTTAAACCGTTTCGTGATTTTGTCGCTACTAATCCGAACATCCTCAACATCTTTATGCGCGAGTCGAATATGATCTGCGAGTCTACGCATTCGGTCGTCAAATCGATTAAAATCATGACTTAAGCGACTCAACTCTTCTTTGATGATATGAATTTGTTCTCTTGTTGCAATATCTTTCATTACAGCACGCGCAGTATTCAAAACAGCCATTAACGTCGTAGGCGAGACAATCCAAACTTTCTTCCGCATTGCGTACTCGACAACTTCATTATGATACGCATGGATTTCTGCAAAAACAGCCTCCGCCGGAATAAACATCACAGCGCCGTCACTGGTTTCACCATCAATGATGTATTTATCGGAAATTGCATCGACATGCTTTTTGATATCTATCCTAAAAGCTTTTTGTGCTATTGCCCTATCCACTGAGGCAACATCTTTACCAAACATCCGATGATAATTCTCAAGTGGAAACTTAGAATCTACCGAGACATTACCCGTAGGCGCTGGAAGTCTTAAAACGCAGTCAACCCGGTTACCGTTGGAATACGTATATTGAAAATCATACGCAGAGGGCGCCAACATATTTCTAACAAGATTTTCGAGCTGCACCTCACCAAAAGCCCCACGAGACCTTTTATCACCGAGCAACTCTTGAAGCCCTATGACATTGGTCGTTAGGCCATCGAGTTTCTTTTGAGCTTCATCAATAGTCGCTAAGCGCTCCATAACACTCACAAATGTCTCGTTTGTCTTCTTAAACCCCTCCTCGAGCCGCTCATTGACCTTGCCCGATATTTGTTCCAAACGATTATCCGTAACCTTGCCAAGCTGCTCCATTGACTCTTGCAGTTGGACTGAGGCTGCTTTCAATGTGGACTGAATGATCTCCCGTTCTGCCCGACTCTGCTCAGAGAGCTTTTCTAAAATACGAGCAATCACTTCTGATCGAATTAAATCAAGTTTCGCTTGCACGTCATTGCGCATTTCACTAATGGTCGCTAACGTTTTCTCTTTACCAATAGACTGCTCTTCGATCAGTCTAACCTGGAACGAACCGGAACTACTGCGCAGCTGATTCAACTCATTCGACAGAAAAGAACGAAGATTTTCATTAAGTGTAGATTGATTTCTAAGGAGTCGATCGGCAAGAGCATTAAGTGTTTCACTATTTTGTCTGGCATGCGCCGCTGAGAGACTCTCTAGAGTACTTTTTATTCGTTTTGGCAACCGCCAAACAAGCACTAAGACGAGCACACACAGCATCATGACGATCATCACGATTCCCATCATTAGCTGAGGATTGTCCAACCATGAATTCATCGATTGAGTATAGCCCATATACAAAGAGCTTCGCTTGGATTATGAAACTCGAACTACGACCAAATTGCTCTACGCTGCTTTTGTGGGGCGAGCATCTCTCCGACGTTCATGCTCTTTTAAAGCTTTTTTTCGAAGTCGAATTGATTTGGGGGTGATTTCAACAAGTTCATCATCGGCGATAAATTCAACTGCTCGCTCAAGTGTCAACTGTATAGGGGGAGTAAGTCGCACAGCCTCGTCAGTACCCGAAGTACGGACGTTGGTTAATTGTTTGTTCTTTATAGGATTCACACTAAGGTCATTATCCCGAGAATGGATCCCGATAATCATGCCCTCATACAACTCATCACCAGGAGAAACGAACATACGGCCACGCTCTTGTAATTTCCATAATGCATAAGCAACCGCTGGTCCGTTATCTTGACTGACTAAAACACCATTTCTGCGATCATCAATATCGCCCTTCACAACATCATAAGAATCAAAGATGTGGCTTGCCACCCCAGTTCCTCGAGTAAGAGTTAGAAACTCACTCTGAAAACCAATTAATCCTCGCGCCGGAATTCGATACTCAAGACGAACCCGACCTTTTCCATCAGGCATCATATCCTGCAGCTCACCACGCCTAACACCCAACTCCTCCATTACTGCGCCCTGGTTTGCTTCCTCAACGTCAATAGTTAATATTTCAAAGGGTTCATGGCGCTGGCCATTAATCTCTTTAAAAACTACACGAGGCCTACCCACCGCAAGCTCATATCCCTCCCGACGCATAGTTTCCAAAAGGATCGTTAGATGTAACTCTCCACGACCGGACACAATAAATGTATCAGAGTCAGAGGTGAATTCGACCTTAAGAGCTACATTGGATTGCAATTCACGATTGAGTCGGTCACGAATTTGTCTACTGGTGACAAACTTACCTTCTCTTCCAGCTAGAGGAGACGTATTAACTACAAAATTCATAGTTAAAGTAGGTTCATCTACAGTTAGCAATGGTAGTCCATCTGGAGAACCCGCCTCACAAATTGTCTGGCCAATGGTGATGTCTTCAATTCCATTAATCAACACGATATTTCCAGCTTCAGCGTCTTCGACCACTTCCTTTTCAAGCCCGGAAAACACCAGCACTTGATTTATTTTACGAGTACTCGCTTCGCCATCTGGACCAGAAACCATCAGAACTTGTTGACCTGATCGAACACGACCCCGATTGATCCTCCCAATGCCGATTCTTCCAACAAAACTGGAATAGTCCAAAGAACAAATTTGAAGCTGTAACGGACCGTCAAGATCCACGTCACGCACAGGAACGTGCTCTAAGATTGTTTCAAATAACGGCACCAAACTATCAGTTTTAACATCGGCATCTAAAGTAGCCCAACCTTCGAGGGCAGAGGCAAACACAACAGGAAAATCTAATTGTTCTTCCGTCGCGCCAAGTTTATCGAACAAATCGAACGTCTGATTAATGACCCAACTTGGCCGCGCCCCTGGACGATCAATTTTATTGACAACAACAATGGGTTTAAGACCAAGAGACAATGCTTTTTTAGTGACAAAACGAGTCTGAGGCATAGGGCCATCCACCGCGTCAACAAGCAGTAATACGCAATCAACCATGGATAACACACGCTCTACTTCACCACCAAAGTCGGCATGCCCAGGTGTGTCAACAATATTAATATGGGTATCTTTATAACTGATGGCGCAGTTCTTCGACAAAATTGTAATGCCGCGTTCCTTCTCCAAGTCGTTGGAGTCCATCACACGCTCAGAAACCTGCTTGTGCGCGGCAAATGTACCGGACTGCTTTAGCAATTGATCAACTAGAGTGGTTTTTCCGTGATCGACGTGAGCGACAATTGCAATGTTGCGAATACTGTTTATCATAATTAATATAGATCTAACCTATGTGTGCGTGACTGACTAAGCAATCTCAGGGGGACTCATACAAACGTCAAAAGTTACCGTTTCGGCGCCGGATTCTACCACAGTTTAAGCGATTAATACCTCAAGAAGCCCTTAGGGGACGACCTCAATACACACCGGATCTGAAATAATATGGCCTATGCGAGCCGCACTCGAAAATCCATCTTTACAAAACATCTTAAGAACCCGGTCTTCAATAGAGGCTGCACAAGTGACTAATAAGCCCCCACTTGTTTGAGGATCTGTCAACAAATTCAGTTCAGAGGCATCCATTCCGTCAAAGTGGTTCACATAATCTCCGTAACTTGACCAATTTCTCGATGACGCTCCTGTAATGATGCCCTCCCGAGAAAAATTTCTAGCAGACTCCAAAAATGGGATCGAAGAAAGACTGATCTCGGCCCCGACACCTGAACCCACAATGATTTCCTTTAAATGACCGAGCAACCCGAAACCTGTTACGTCTGTCACAGCATGCACAAGGGGCAAGTCTGCGAATAAAGCTCCGGTCGTGTTAATTTGTGTCGTTAAAGAAACCATCTCCCGATAAGCTTCATCCGACAGAAGGTTCTTTTTAAGTGCAGCAGACAAAACACCGACGCCAAGTGGTTTACCAAGAATAATGCTGTCGCCAACCTTGGCACCAGTATTTCTCTTTACCTGAGCTGGATTTACCTTTCCAATGACAGCAAGTCCATAAATAGGCTCTGGAGTATCGATAGAATGCCCCCCTGCAATTGGAACCCCCAGTGTTTCGCAGACCGAACGGCCACCTTGCAATACCGATGAAATAGTCTCTGGGGAGAGCTTGTCAATTGGCATACCCACAATGCTCAGAGCAAAGAGTGGTGTAGCCCCCATCGCGTAGACATCAGACAAAGCGTTCGTAGCAGCAATCCGACCGAAGGTAAAAGGATCATCAACAACAGGAGTGAAGAAATCCGTAGTTGCCACAATAGCTGTTTCATCATTAATTTTATATACGGCTGCGTCATCAGACTGATCAAAACCAACAAGCAGATTCATATCAGCAATAGGTTTTAAGCCTGACAAAATCTCTTTTAGAAGATCAGGAGCTATTTTACAACCACACCCCCCACCATGAGCATATTCAGTTAATTTCAAGAGGATTCCCCATCAACATAATCGTGCGACAATAAAGCCCACAGGTTATAAATATAGAAACATGCTGTACGCTAATTAAAGCAAGTTAATGTCTCAATTTAATACAACAATTAAATAAACCAAATTGTCTCATGAAGCACGACCTAATTGACAGCTCTGATATAACCGAGAACGATGACATAATAGATGTTAGATCCCCCAGCGAATACAGCCTGGACCATATTCCTGGGGCAATCAATTTGCCAGTCTTAAATGATGATGAGAGACAATTAGTTGGATGGACTTACAAAAACGAATCCTCATTTAAAGCTAAGAAGATTGGAGCCTCTTTAGTCGCTAAAAATATTGCCCATCATATCGATACGATGCTTTCGCTAAAAACAGAAAATTGGTCTCCGGTGATCTATTGCTGGAGGGGCGGAAAACGAAGTGGATCTATGTCTCTGATTTTTCGTAATATTGGCTGGAGAGCACGTCAATTAGCTGGCGGGTATAAAAGCTTTAGACGCCATGTGGTCACCGAAATAAGTACCCTATCACCAGCGTTAAGTTATATCGTCATATGCGGCTTAACTGGTACCGCGAAAACAGATTTAATTGAAGCAATTCAAAGTCAAGGTGGTCAAACTTTAAACCTTGAAGCACTTGCACATCACCGCGGATCTTTATTGGGTTACGATCCTCATTCAGCGCAGCCTAGCCAGAAAAACTTTGAAACGCAAATTTGGCGTCGAATTAAACAATTCGAGATAAAAAAACCTGTTTTCATAGAGTCTGAGAGCAAGAAAATTGGCGATTTACGAGTACCAGAAGAGTTAATAAACACCGTCCGCCAGGGGACTTGCGTTAACATCCAAGTCAATTTAAATGCTCGAACCAATTATCTTAAAGAAACATACGACCACTTAGTTAAAAACCCGTCATTACTAACTAGTCAACTTGAAAAACTTAGATCCAGACATGGAAATCGCATCATCGAATCTTGGTTAGATTTAATCACGAACAACCAATGGGATAAATTAGTTCAAGATTTGTTAAAAAAACATTATGACCCCTCCTACATAAAATCAATGAGCACGAATTTCAAGCATATGTCGCAAGCGAAGGAATACTCCTTGGACACCATATTGCCGGATACCGTACGATCACTAGCAAATAAGATACTCGCAGACCATACAACGAACTTAAAAACTAAGGAATAATAAAAAAATGACAGCTACCATTGTTGGATTAAAAGTCCCAAATTTCTCTGCCCCTATGACCTCAGATCAAACATTTAATATCTCGGACTACCGTGGCAAGCACCTCGTAATTTACTTCTATCCTAAAGACAGCACCCCCGGATGCACAGACGAAAGTATTCAGTTCAACGACATGCAGGAGTTCTTTGCTAAGAAAAACTGTTTAATTTTTGGAGTATCTCGAGATAGCGTGAAGTCTCACGAAAATTTCAGATCAAAATATGGCTTTAAATTTGAGCTAATCTCGGATGGCAACGAAGAAGTTTGCCAAATGTTCGACGTGATCAAAATGAAAAATATGTACGGCAAACAAGTTCGCGGTATAGAACGCAGTACTTTTTTAATCGATTCAGAAGGACTTTTAAAAAAAGAGTGGCGGAAAATAAAAATACCTGGACATGCTCAGGAAGTCTTGGACAGCATTTAAAATGTAAGGCCATCAGCTACAGCCTTGCGACAAATCGTTCAATAATTATTGGGATTAGCGAAATTTGAAAATTGAGTATGCTTTCCGTTCCAAGTCAACATGACCGTTCCAGTAGGGCCATTTCGCTGCTTTCCGATAATAACCTCGGCCTTATTTTTATCTAACGTATCTGGGTTGTATACTTCATCTCGATAGATAAAAAGAATCGTATCAGCATCTTGCTCTATCGCCCCAGACTCCCTTAAATCAGACATCACTGGCCGTTTATTGGGACGTTGCTCCAGAGACCTATTTAATTGCGATAGGGCTACCACTGGAACATTCAACTCTTTAGCTAAACCTTTGAGAGATCGAGAAATTTCTGAAATTTCTGTTGCTCTATTTTCACCCTGTCTACTGGAGGACATCAACTGAAGATAATCAACCACAATAAGCCCCAACTGACCATATTGTCTATGTAAACGACGTGCTCTAGCTCTCAACTCTAAAGAGTTAAGCCCGGGAGTTTCATCAATATGTATTGGCGCCTCACTCAACCGTCCTACTGCGTTGGTTAGTTTTCTCCAATCATCTTCTGCTAATTGTCCAGTTCGCAAATCATGAGCATTAATCTTCCCTAAGGAACTCAAAAGCCGCATTGCTAGTTGCCCTGCACCCATTTCCATCGAAAAAACCCCTATGGGCAATCCCGCATCCAGTGATACGTGTTGAGCAATATTTAACGCGAGCGCGGTCTTACCCATAGATGGTCTACCCGCAACAATCACCAAATCACCAGCCTGAAATCCCGAAGTCATACGGTCAAGATCCACGAACCCAGTAGGCACACCAGTCACATCTGAAGGGTTATCGCGGTTATAGAGCATATCGATACGTTCGACTACCTGAGTCAATATAGGCTGTATATCTTGAAAACCTTGACGCGTTCTAGACCTGTCTCTTATACACATCTGACGCTGCCGACGATATGCAGTGTGTA
>OJFL01000801.1_pt1 | contig 14342 bp, 9 predicted proteins | sample 1594131 | NCBI WGS metagenome assembly OJFL01 (sample SAMN05416782, study PRJEB24817) | seawater metagenome | isolation source: Sea water | place: Canada:Atlantic | collected 2013-07 | reverse complement strand
CTGCCTGTCTCGTGGGCTCGGAGATGTGTATAAGAGACAGATATGGACCTGAATTGTTGCGTGTAAAAGACCGCCACCAGCGCGATTTCGTGTTAGGCCCCACTCACGAAGAAGTTATTACCGCCCTCGTTCGCAACGAAGTTAGCAGTTATAAGCAGCTACCGCTTAACCTGTACCAAATACAAACTAAGTTTCGCGATGAAGTTCGTCCTCGCTTCGGCATTATGCGTAGCCGCGAATTTACGATGAAAGATGCGTACAGCTTTCACTTAGAGGATTCTTGTTTAGAAGCCACCTATCAGAAAATGTATGACGCCTACAGCAATATATTCTCTCGATTGGGTTTAGATTTTCGTGCTGTTATCGCCGATTCTGGTTCAATTGGTGGCAATCATTCTCATGAGTTCCATGTATTAGCAGAGTCAGGGGAAGACGCCATTGCGTTTTCTAATAAGAGCAATTACGCCGCTAATATTGAAATGGCACCGGCTACAGCCCCTGAGAAAGCATCTGCCTCTGGCGCTGCACGTGAAACCAAGCCTGTATCTGGTCACACTTTAGAAGAGGCTCTTGGCAGTATTGATATTGCAACTAGCAATGCGGTAAACGTGTTTGTGGTTAAAGGGGCTGAAACTAGTGAAGACAACGCTGACGCTGCTCTAAATAGCGATGAGAAGTGGGTTGCCCTTGTACTTCGAGCAGACCACACATTAAACGATATTAAAGCCGAAAAAATTGATAGCGTTGCTACACCGCTTGTTCAAGCCTCTGCTGAAAAAGCGGCACAAGTATTAGGTGTTTCTCCTTTATTTGCAGATGCAACCAGCCTGAACATTCCTACTTACGTTGATTCAAGTGCTGCAGCACTCGCCGACTTTACTTGCGGTGCCGGTGAGCAAAACAAATTAGCTATCAATTCAAATTGGCCTGAAGAGATAAACGCGGTTGATATTCGTAACGTAGTCGCTGGCGATATATCTCCTGACGGTGAAGGTACCCTTGAAATAAAGCGCGGCATTGAAGTTGGTCATATTTTTCAACTTGGCAGGAAGTACTCTGAAGCCATGAATTGCGGTGTTTTAAGCGAAACAGGTAAGCATCAAACGTTAACAATGGGATGTTACGGTATCGGTGTATCTCGAATTGTTGCTGCCGCGATAGAGCAAAATCACGATAAATTTGGCATAAAGTGGCCAGATGCCATAGCTCCTTTCAAAGTGGCTATCATTCCCATGAACATGCATAAATCACATCGCATTAAAGAAACAGCCGAAAAGCTGTATGAAGAGCTATTAGGCTTGGGAATGGACGTACTTTTTGATGATAGAAAGGAACGTCCAGGTGTTATGTTTAATGACATGGAATTAATTGGCATACCTCATAGTATTGTTATTGGCGAAAGAAACTTGGATAATCAACAGGTTGAATATAAAAATAGACGAACTGGCGATAAACAGTTATTAGATCTCAGTGCCGCTAAGGATTTCGTAGCCGCGCTCTAACATCTGACGTTGCCCGAACAATGAAGAACGGGGTGGGTATATGCGGTTAACATTTTACGGTGTAAGAGGGTCGATACCCACACCCGGAGCGGACTTTGTCCGCTACGGCGGCAATACAGCCTGTGTACATATAGAGCTTGAGGACGGCACGGATATCGTCCTCGACTCGGGTACAGGCATCCGCTTGCTCAGCCCCTATCTCATTCAAAAAACAACACCCATTAATATTTTACTTAGCCATAATCACTGGGACCACATTCAAGGCTTTCCCTTCTTTACGCCTATTTATCAAAAAGACCGAGAGATCAATATTTTTCCAGGACAGACCAATTTGGATGAGCCTGATCAGATCCTTAGGCAAATGGAAGGCTCTTTGTTTCCTGTGCCTAGAACTGCCCTTCATGCAAATATAACAATACAGCATCTTGATGCTCAGCAAGATGTCTTTTCTATTGGAAGTGCAACCATTAAGCGGGTTCCTATGAACCACCCGGGTAAAGGAAGCGCTTATTGTATCGAGGCAGATGGCTATAAAGTGGCGTACATCACTGACAACGAGCTTTACCCTCCCTATAAGAAAGAAACTGATTTTCAAACGTTCGCTACATTTGCCAGTAACGCAGATCTATTAATCCATGACGCTCAGTACATGGGGTCAGATATGCCTGCAAAGAACGGATGGGGACACTCTGTGGCAGAAGAAGCTGTTAAACTTGCTATGGCAAGTAACGTTAAGCGGCTCGCGTTATACAGTCATGACCCCGAAAGAACAGACGATGATATAGATTTTGTGGTTTCTCATTGTAATGACTTCGTATTAGCTGCAGAATCACCACTGCATGTCTTTGCATCAGCAGAAGGCCAAGTTTTGGACTTCAATCAACCGTAACTATCACCACGGAGAATAAAAGGTGACTTTAAAGCCTTTATTATTTATAGCATCAGTCGTTTTGTCACTCGGTGTTATCACTACTTCTGTCGCACAAGAATCTCAAAACTCAGAAAGCCCTCAAACCTCTCAATCTACAGAATCAACCAAGTCTGAAGAATCGTCGCAAGATAACGAATTGCCTTCCGTTATAGAAGAAGGCATCGAGGTTATCGATATTATTAAACGAGACACCACAACTGAAAGTGCCCTCGATAGTCGCTTAGAAGGCGACAAAGAGGCGTTAGATAATGTATTTGCTATTACTCAGCATCGCCAAAATTACCTTCTCCCTTTTACTCATATAAAAAACCCTAATTCGGCGGGTAATCAAGACCTTACGGAAGAAAACGTTGACAGCAAAGAAGCAAAATTTCAGTTAAGTATGAAGCTGCCACTTTACATGGAAGATACTGGTTTTGATGGCGTGTATTTTGGATTTACGCTTACGTCATTTTGGCAGTTATATAACAGTGAAGTATCGAAACCTTTTAGAGAAACCAACTACGAGCCTGAAGTTTTTTGGCAGAAAACCGGCGACTATTCAGTTCTAGGCTATAAGTTTAATACTTTTCAAGTAGGCTTCAACCATATGTCTAATGGGCAAAGTGGACTTCGCTCAAGAAGCTGGAACCGCATTTTTGCCTCAATTGTGTTTAGCGATGACGATGATATTTATTATTTAAAGACCTGGTACCGCGTGCCGGAAGATGAAAAAAAAGATCCTTTAGATCCAAGCGGCGACGACAATCCAGATATACAAGATTTTTACGGGCGATTCGAATTTGGTTATGGCCGTAAAATTGGCGCATTTAAAATGCTTGCGCTGTGGAGAAACAACTTAGATTTCAATGATAATCGAGGCAGCATTCAATTAGACGTGACCTATCCTATGTCAGATCGTTACGATCTTCTCATTCAATACTTTAATGGCTATGGAGATTCATTAATCGATTATAACCGTTCTCAAGAGCGTATCGGTCTTGGTTTTCAGGTTAAGTTCCTGTAGGTAAACGACTAGTCGATAACCCCTGCAGCTCGATAGAGTTGAATATGCACATCTACCAGCGCGTCAATATCGCGCTGGTAACCACCACCAATCACGGCAGCTATAGGTAAACCTTTGTGCTGAGCCAACTCAAATACCATTTTATCCCGCTCGTACACCCCTTGCGTTGATATGTGCAGATGGCCTAAATCATCATTAACGTGTACATCAACGCCGGCATCATAAATTATGGCATCGGGCTGATACTGTCGGAAAGCCAGTGTAATAGCTTGTTCTAATGTCGATAAATACTCATCGTCTGCCGCCCCTTTTACAAAGCCAATATCAATATTAGAAACCTGCTTTCTGTGTGGAAAATTCTTTTCACCGTGCAGAGACAAGGTAAAAATATCATTGTCATTTTCGGCCAGCTTGGCAGTACCATCCCCTTGGTGCACGTCTAAATCGATAATTAGAACATTATCAATACCCGGGTGCGCCTGCATGGCCTTGGCCGCCAGATAAAGATCGTTAAACAAACAAAAACCCGAGCCAAAATCTGCAAAAGCGTGATGATACCCACCGGTCAAGTTTAGCGCTTTGCCCGTTTCGATGGCGAGATTTGCGGTTAAGCATGTGCCTGCAACTGCCGTTCTTGTGCGCTCGATAAGCTGCTCAGACCAAGGAAAACCTATGCGTCGCATGGCTTTTTTATCAAGGTTGCCGGTTGTGAGCTGCTGAACATACTCTGGGGAATAAAAACGCATTAGAAGATCGTTTTCTATTGGGTTTGGCTTACTGAACTGAGACGCGCTAATCCCCCGCCTCATTAGCTCATCTCTAATACCTTTGTATTTCTCTATTGGAAATCGATGCCTGTCGGGAAGCGATAATTGACTATAAATAGGATGGAACACCAGCGGGATCATAAACTATTGATTCTCTTCAGACTGTATTTAAACAAGCTTAATAACTTGCGTTAAATACTGTCAAAGCCCGCTTAGCGGGTCAAACTGTTCACCACCTTTTCAACGTTGTGTGACATATTCTTCATTGAACGAGACATATCGTCGCGCTGTGCTAGTTGATGATAACGCTCAGCCGAAGACACAACATTGCTAATAATAGACTCTACCTGGCCCAATACGGCCTCTTGTTCATCCGCGGCTTCATTAAGCGCAACCACTACACTGGCGGTTTCTTGAATGTCTCTTACTACCGTGTTTAATCGCTCAAGCGCCGACTCAGCCTCGGCTGCATTGGTGTCTGAAAGCTGCTTACCTGAGGTCATGGCGGTTACAGCAGTTTTCGCTTCCGACTCAAAACTACTTAAAATATCGTTTATTTCTCTGGTAGATTGCTGCGTTTTAGCTGCAAGTGCTCTCACCTCGTCAGCAACAACCGCAAAACCCCTTCCATGCTCGCCGGCTCTCGCAGCTTCTATAGCAGCATTTAGCGCAAGCAGGTTAGTTTGATCAGCAATTTCATTAATTACATTCACCACTTTAAGGATATTAGTACTGCGTGTTTGAAGCTCAGTTACAATATCACTCGACTCTGTAACCGTTTGTGCAAGCTGCTTAAATCCGACGTTAGCCTTTTCGAATGTGTCATAGCAGCTTGCAACGTTTTGCTCAGAATTATTGGTTGCAACTGCAACTTGGTCAGTAATCGCCACAAGGTTTTGCACGATACCTTTTAACTTATCAGTACTGGTATCTAAAGAGCGAGATGTCTCTCTTTGCTCGCTGGCCCCTTCCATAATGGATTGACTAACACTGTCTAGAGTAGAAAATGCGCCACTCATTTCCCTTTCCGCATCTTGCAACTGCTCTACAGATGACTTCAGCTTACTCTGTAGCGCACGGGCTGAGTTAGCTAACACGCCTAGTTCGTGATTACTTGAATAGTTGAGTGAATAATCGTAATCACTATTTGCTAAATTTGAGATACAGGTAGCAATTTGCTTTGTTGGCTTAATCACCTGCGAACGCAATCTCGCAATAACATAGCTAAGAGACGCAATTGATAAAAGAACTGCAGCAATGAGGATAAGCCACAGCATATTACGAGTATCACTCTTGAGTGTTTTGATAGCGCCAGCTGACTGTGAGGCAATATCATCAGCAATGCTGCCTAAGAGCTTTGCAGGCTCTCTATCGATGCCGCGTACGTAACTATCCCCTACTTTTGGGTCGAATCCAGAATTCACAAAAGCCTCGTAACCTTCGCGATATTTTGTAGCCATAATACCGTGAGCTTTTTGAAACTGACGTATTTCTGTCTTGGCCTTTGCGCTGATTACGTCATTTTGCAGCATCGCACTAAATTTTTGAGTGATTTCCTGCTCTCGAGCTTTAAATCGTTCCCAGTATTTTTCACGGTCAGCTTGGTTATGACCGCGAAGAAGCACATTTTTCCACTCTTGAACCTGTGTTTTAAACGTACTTAGCACATCGTTGACATTACGCTCTGATTGCACAAGCGTATTTTCAAGCTCATCAAATGCGTTAAGCAGAGTAAATGACTTGAGAATTGAGGCGCCATTGAGTAAAACAAGAAGAAAAAAGCTAGCGAGGACAGGCGTTATCACTAAACGACTGATGCTTGTGTAATTGAACACGGGAGGGCCTTAACATTTGGGGAAAACGCCTATATTAAATGATATTTTTGTGACACTTACGTGACAGAAAGGGTATGAAACCAAATACTTAATTATGTCTAGCTATAACCAAATAGTGTTTACAGTCTATCTGCGATCTCTGTTTGGAATTTCTATCTCGGCTTTTTATTGTCTTTTTATTTGCGCTTGTCGTTTGTAATTTTGAGTGGATCTGCTCAAACAAAAAAGAGCCCGAAGGCTCTCTTTGTAATGTTAGTTATCAGAGGTGGCTAACACCCCCTCAAGCTTATTCCCACTCAATCGTAGCGGGAGGCTTGCCTGAAATATCATAAACCACACGGGATATACCATCGATTTCATTGATAATACGGTTAGACACTTTACCTAAGAAGTCATAAGGTAAGTGAGCCCAATGCGCCGTCATAAAGTCGATGGTCTCAACAGCTCGCAAGCTTACTACCCAATCGTATTTACGTGCATCGCCCATAACGCCAACAGAGCGTACCGGTAAGAATACGGTGAATGCTTGACTCACTTTTTGGTATAAGTCTGCGGCGTATAGCTCTTCAATAAAGATTGCATCGGCACGACGTAATAGATCGCAATACTCTTTCTTTATCTCGCCTAGTACACGAACACCTAAACCAGGACCAGGGAACGGATGACGGTAAAGCATGTCGTACGGCAAACCAAGCTCTAGGCCAATCTTACGTACTTCATCTTTAAATAACTCACGCAGAGGCTCAACAAGACCTAACTCCATATCATCAGGCAAACCGCCAACGTTATGGTGAGATTTAATTACATGGGCTTTACCTGTGGCTGAGCCAGCAGATTCGATAACGTCAGGATAGATAGTGCCCTGAGCTAACCACTTAGCATTGGCAAGCTTGCCGGCTTCTTCATCAAAAACACGAACAAACTCGTTGCCAATTGCTTTGCGTTTGAGCTCAGGATCTTCAATGCCTTCTAAACGCGCTAAGAAGCGTTCTTCTGCATCTATGCGGATAATGTTTAACCCAAAGTGGTCGCCAAACATTTCCATTACCTGATCAGCTTCGTTTAAGCGCAGTAGCCCATTGTCTACAAAAACGCAGGTAAGGTTTGTACCAATAGCGCGATGCAACAACATAGCAGTAACCGATGAATCTACACCACCGGATAGGCCTAAAATAACTTCGTCATCGCCTACCTTTTGCTTAATGCGCTCAATGGCATCTTCAATGATTGCGCCCGCTGTCCACAGTTTTTCGCACTTACACACATCCATAACAAAATGCGTTAATAACCGCATACCTTGACGAGTGTGAGTCACCTCCGGATGAAATTGAACTCCGTAGAACTGTTTTTCTTCATTGTACATTGCAGCATGAGGACAAGACGCAGTTTGCGCGATGGTCTCAAAACCTTCGGGAATAGCTGAAACTTTATCACCGTGGCTCATCCATACATCAAGGCGGGCTGCACCATTGTCGCCAATCGCATCTTCAATTTTATCGAGTAATGGGCTGGGCTTGATAACTTCTACTTGTGCATAGCCAAACTCTCGTTTGTCTGAACCAAGTACCCCACCACCAAGCTGATGCGCCATGGTTTGCATGCCGTAGCAAATGCCCAACACCGGCACGCCGGCATCGAACACGTAATCAGGTGCTCGGGGAGAACCTTCTTCGGTTACCGACTCTGGCCCGCCAGACAAGATAATACCCTGTGGATTAAATGCGCGAATTTGTTCTTCGGTTACATCCCAAGCCCAAAGCTCACAGTAAACGCCAATTTCGCGAACACGACGTGCTATTAGCTGTGTATATTGCGAGCCAAAATCCAAAATAAGAATGCGTTGAGCGTGTATGTCTGAACTCATAAAAAGCCTTTTTTTCTCTTTTCAACCACTAAGCCATATTGCATCGTATGGCATCGCATTGCGTCATATAGCGTGGCAAAGTGTTTGTAAACAACCTGTCCGAGGCGTGGATGCCGAGGCCAAGCTCCCATGGGTGGGTTTACAGCGTGGTTGTGTCAGACACTCTACCCACGCTGAACGGTAACTCGCCTTAACCTAGACGGTAGTTAGGCGCCTCTTTTGTAATGCTAACATCGTGAACGTGGCTCTCACCCATACCTGCAGATGTTACACGTACAAATTGAGCTTTGGTGTTAAGCTCTTCGATAGTCGCACAGCCGGTTAAACCCATTGCTGAACGAAGTCCACCCATTTGCTGGTGAATGATGTTCGCGATAGGACCCTTATAGGCTACGCGACCTTCAATTCCCTCGGGAACCAGCTTTTCAGCATTATTTGACTCTTGGAAATAGCGATCTGATGAACCGTGGCTTTGATTCATTGCGCCTAACGAGCCCATACCGCGATATGACTTATAATAACGGCCTTGGAAAAGCTCAACTTCACCCGGTGCTTCTTCGGTACCTGCAAGCATGCTGCCTACCATTACGCAGCTAGCACCTGCGGCTAGCGCTTTTGCAATGTCACCAGAGAAGCGAATACCGCCATCCGCGATAACAGGAATGCCGGTTCCTTCAAGCGCTTCTGCCGCGTCTGCTACTGCTGTAATTTGTGGCATACCACATCCAGTAACAATACGCGTAGTACAGATTGAACCTGGACCTATACCTACCTTAACAGCGTCTACGCCCGCATCAGCTAACGCTTTAGCTCCCTCGCGAGTGGCAACGTTTCCTGCAATAATTTGCACATCGGGGTAGTCTTTGCGTACCTTCTTCACGCGGTCGATAACGCCTTGGGAATGACCATGGGAGGTATCAATTAACAGCACATCCACGCCAGCATTGACCAATAGTTCAATACGCTCATCGGTACCCGGCCCTACACTAACTGCAGCACCAACGCGCAAGCGACCTAAAGAGTCTTTACACGCATTTGGCTTATTTTCTGCCTTTTGGAAATCTTTTACTGTAATAAGCCCGGTAAGCTTGAACGCGTCGTCCACAACAAGGATTTTTTCGATGCGATGTTCATGCATTAAATCGAGCACTACGTCAGAGCTAGCGCCCTCTTTAACCGTAACTAGGTCATCTTTGCCTGTCATTACATTGCTGATTGGAAGCTCTAGACGCTTTTCAAAGCGAAGATCCCGACCTGTTACAATACCAATCAGGTTGTTTTCTTCATCTGTCACTGGGAACCCCGAGTAGCCTTTGCTTTTCGATAGCGCAATGACATCGCCTATGGTGGCGTCTTTCGTTACGGTAACAGGGTCAGATACAACGCCACTTTCATACTTCTTCACCTCAAGTACGTGCTTTGCTTGCTCTTCAGGCGTCATATTTTTGTGAATAAAACCAATACCACCTTCTTGAGCCAAAGCAATGGCCAGCGGCGCTTCAGACACTGTATCCATAGCGGCTGATACCATAGGGATATTCATAGTTACACCGCGCGTAAGACGCGTTTGTAAGTTAGCTGTATGAGGGAGGACGGTTGAGTGGCCAGGAACTAGCAACACATCGTCAAAAGTAAGGGCTTCTTGGATGATACGTAGCATGCAACAACACCTATTCAGTTGAGGGTTAATTGCGGCGTGATTGTAGTGTTTTTTGGTTTTAAGGTAAACTCTATTTGTATTAAACCCAGTGATTTTTTTTATGTTTACAAATTCGCCATCAACATCTCGACAAATTTTAACAGTCACCAAGCTAAATCGATTAGCTCGAACCGTACTTGAGGGCGAAATTGGCCTAATTTGGCTGTCCGCTGAAATATCCAATTTTGTGTGTGCGGCATCCGGACATTGGTACTTCACGTTAAAAGACAATAAAGCCCAAGTGCGAGCAGCCATGTTCAAAGGTGCTAACCGTTCGGTACGTCAGCGCCCGAAAGAAGGCGATAAAATATTAGTGAGAGCGTCGGTGGGTCTTTACGAGGCTAGAGGCGACTATCAATTAGTTGTCGAACATATGGAGAGCGACGGTGAGGGTGCGTTAAAGCAAGCTTATGAAGCGCTTAAGATGAAACTTCACAGCGAAGGCTTGTTCGATGCCGCCACTAAGCGAAGCTTGCCAACGCAAATAAATCGTATAGGCGTTATTACATCATCAAGCGGCGCTGCTCTGCACGATGTACTTAGTGTATTAAAACGGCGAAGCCCACAAACCGAAGTTATTGTGTACCCCTCTATGGTACAGGGAGAAACAGCTCCTACCCAATTGATTAATGCACTAAGAAAAGCAAACGAAAGAAATGAAGTCGATGTTTTGCTTCTTACTCGTGGCGGTGGTTCATTGGAAGACTTATGGTGTTTCAACAACGAAGCATTAGCTCGCGAAGTGTCTGACAGTGCATTGCCCATTGTGAGTGCTGTTGGCCATGAGGTCGATTTCACTATTTCTGACTTTGTTGCAGATTTGCGTGCCCCTACTCCATCGGCTGCAGCTGAATTACTTAGCCAAGACTCTCTAGAGATAGACCGAAAGCTAGTTCAGCAGCGAGAGCGCCTCAAAAGAGTCCTGTCGCACACTTTAGTGCACAATAAACAGAAGCTCGCTATTTTGCGCCAGCGCCTACAAAACTTACATCCGCAAAGTAAAATACAGCATCAATGGCAATCGCTAGACCGTTTGCAAATGCAGTTGCTTCATCACATGAAACAAGATGTTGCTAAAGCAGACAGAAAACTACAATCGCTCATAAATAGACTCAATACACATAACCCAGTGCAACGACTTACGCAGTCTAAAAGTGCCCTCAACTATGCTCAAACAAGATTGGTTAATGCCACCACTGCGCTATTGAGGAATAAGAAAAATCGCCTGGCATCTGGAGCGTCTCTACTTCAATCGGTAAGCCCCCTGTCTACGTTAGCGAGAGGCTATAGCATTACGTTGGCGAATAAATCTGCCATTACTAGTGTTGAAGCGGTAAATACTGGCGATACAATCACAACTCGGGTGACGGACGGTGAAATAACCAGTACAGTAACTAAAACTCGGAAAGAATAGTTCATCAACATGATAGTTAAACAGTATTGTCCATACGGCATGATTTCTAAGTTGCCAATTCAATGATGAATTGGTGTCGCAAGGAGTTAGCGATAAATGCCGGTGCTTCGCAAAAAGCATCCCGACTCACACTGCTTAAATTGGGGATGGCATTGGGGATGACATTGGGTAGGCAAGCGTGTTTGGTAACGACTTGTTTGGCCTTGCTTGCTCACACCGCTAGTACTAAAGCTGTGGCTTCAGGTATAAATGCTGCCACACAAGATTTGATTAACGCGAGTTCAAGCTCTAGCGTTATAGCCGTTCCAGTATCTGCATTTTCCACTTATCCGTCGTCTCTTGTTGTAAGGCAGTGTGAAGAAAACACGTTAACAGAATCGGCTGCAGAAAATAGTGCATGCCAAGAAGACATCATTGCGCCAGATACATTTATTGACGCGCTCCGGGAATCGTCATTCTTCTCTTCTTTACATCCCTATGAAGAAAAAAGTGACTATCAGCTGCTTATTGCAAATGTGAGTAACGAAAATGCACACTTAGCGGAAATAACATTGCAGTGGCGCAGTATGGAGATAGCTTCACACGTGCTTCAAGTAAATGTGCCGAAAATTTCGCAAAACGGGAAAGCACACTATGCCGCTGAATTAGTAGCTCAATGGCGAGACCTCGCAATTAAGCAAAACTTATTTTCTGCCAGCTACCTTTACCAAGCACTTGACGCTAGCAACTACGAACGTGAACTTGTTGTGCCACAAACGGTGGGCGAATTCAAAAAACTCGACACTCAATTGTATGCAGACCCTTTTAGTGGGGCTATCACAAGATATGTTCACCCCACTTATGAAGAAGCGTTACTTGATATCATCGTATATCCCTTCACGCATAAGTTGAGCAAGGAGAATAACCTACTACTTAATGAGCAGTTAAAGGCAGATTTAGAAAAAGCAGGTGAGATAGCCAAGGCGCAGGAATTGACGTTAACTCTTGCTAATCCAGCTGCGCCCTATAAATCTAAAGGAGAGGAAAACGGCTGGAGGCTGGGTATTGCAGCACAATCAGAAAAATCCCCCACGCTCTATGCGACAACTTACGTATTCAGAAAACACGATAAAATAATCAAGATAGCGACAACTTTTCCCGCTGACTTTTCCGACCCACTTGTCGACGAACTTATGCAGAACGTCGATGTGCCAAAAGAGTCGGTACTTATGCGAAGCATAAGAGAGTTACTTTAGCGCGAAGCATAAGAGAGTTACTTTAGCGCGCTGCACAATATAATTGCTCAAATGCAGCGCAAAAGTAGTTAGATCTAAACAGCTATTTTTTATCTTTATAAAACGACATCATTCGACGGCGTTTTCTTTGCTGAGCAAGGGTAAGATTATTCTTCTTACCTTCAAAGGGGTTATTCCCTTCTCTAAACTCAATTTTTATCGGCGTTCCCATGATCTCCAACGCCTTTCTGAAATAATTCATCAAGAATCGCTTATAGGAGTTAGGCAAGTCGTCAACTTGGTTGCCATGAATAACAATAACAGGAGGGTTATACCCACCCGCGTGAGCATACTTCATCTTCACGCGTCTTCCTCTTACCAGAGGTGGCTGATGGTCGTCCTGCGCCATTTCCATAATTTGCGTTAGTATTGACGTATTAATTCGCTTAGTCGCGCTTTGATACGCTTCCTGCACAGATGCAAACAAATTTCCCACGCCAGAACCGTGAAGTGCCGAAATAAAGTGAATACGCGCAAAATCAACAAAGCCTAGGCGTCTGTCCATTTCCCGTTTTACATCATCTTTAACATCAGTGCTTAAACCGTCCCACTTGTTTACCGCTAAAACCAAAGAGCGACCAGAGTTTAAAACGAACCCTAGTAGGCTTAAGTCTTGATCTGTAATTCCTTCCCTTGCATCAATTACCAACAATACAACGTTAGCTTCTTCAATAGCCTGAAGGGTTTTCACAATAGAAAACTTTTCTACCGCTTCATTAATTTTCTTGCGCTTTCTCACCCCAGCCGTATCGATAAGCACGTATTCGCGCTCATCTCGCTCCATTGGAATATAAATACTGTCGCGAGTTGTACCCGGCTCGTCGTATACCACTACTCGCTCTTCGCCTAAAATGCGATTGGTGAGCGTTGACTTACCAACGTTAGGTTTTCCTACAATAGCGAGCTTAATGGGTAAGTCTTGAAGCCGTTGACGCTGTGCTTCTGCGTCCTCTTCTCCTTCATGCTCAACCTCTTCTACAATTTCCATATCTGGAAATTCAGATTCAAGAGGTGCCAAGCCATCTTGCAACAACTGGCTTACGCCTCGACCATGAGCGGCAGCAATTTGCTTCACTTCACCCAGGCCAAGTTTATAAAACTCAGCGCTTTCACTGTCGCCGTCAATGCCGTCTACTTTATTGGCAACAATGAATACTTTTTTATTGATGCGACGAAGATGGTCCGCAATACCTTGGTCTGCCGGCAACAGGCCAGCTCTGGCGTCAACCAAAAACATCACAACATCAGCCTCTTCAATGGCAAGAAGAGACTGCTGAGCCATTTCAGCATCTATGCCTTCTTCGTCTCCTGTTATGCCCCCAGTATCAACTACAATGAATTGACGTCTTTCGAATTTGGCTTGGCCATATTTTCGATCCCGCGTAAGGCCGGGAAAGTCTGCAACAAGTGCATCGCGAGTATTAGTAAGACGATTAAATAAGGTCGACTTTCCCACATTGGGACGGCCAACCAGAGCAACAACGGGTAACATTTATCAGATCCTAGAGGTCATGAAAGCTAAAAAGCACAAACCGCAAGCGTTAAACAACGAATTTATCCGTGCTAAAAATACCAGCACTTATGCTTCGTTTACTACTTGCGGTTTTTGAATGGGCGCATTATACCCTTTAAGGGGGTTAATACCAATTCAGATTAACAGGAGAAAGAAATAGCAAAGGGAAATACTTAAAAACAAAAAGCGCCGTTAAAAACGACGCTTTTTGAGTACTGTAAATGTCATGCTTTTCGAGTAAGGTTGTTTACTGTTTTTTAAGACAACTTACTCAGGGAGCGTTCAATTTAAGGGACATTCACCGACACCACCACACCATTACGTGTGACAGCAACAATAGAGTCTTCTACTACAATAGGAGCAGCATAGATAGCGTCGTCTTCATCGTCGCCACCCACATCCAAGCGAGCTACAACTTCTCCACTCTCTTTTTCTATCCAGTGTAGATAGCCCCAATTATCACCAACAACTACATACTCACCAACCGGTGTAGCTGCTGTCTCTTATACACATCTGACGCTGCCGACGATATGCAGT
>OJFL01000789.1_pt1 | contig 14571 bp, 12 predicted proteins | sample 1594131 | NCBI WGS metagenome assembly OJFL01 (sample SAMN05416782, study PRJEB24817) | seawater metagenome | isolation source: Sea water | place: Canada:Atlantic | collected 2013-07 | reverse complement strand
ACGAGATTTCTGCCTGTCTCGTGGGCTCGGAGATGTGTATAAGAGACAGCGTTGGTCCTACAAATTTTAGTTTTTACTTAACTGTGTTTTTCTATATTACGGTTCCAGGCTTTCTAGCCATGGGTATGATTTTTTATGCGTTGACGCAGCGGGTACGCTCAATGATGGCCGCATACCTTACCGCATTAGGCGTATTTATTGTGTACGTGGTGGGTGGAACGCTCACCAGCGAACCTGAGTATCGCGAGATAGGCGCTTTACTTGATCCATTTGCCTTACGCACTTTTGGCGAACTCAGCCGCTATTGGACTGTGTTTGATAAAAACCAAACTGTCATAGCGCTGGAAGGAGTTTTGTTGCAAAACAGGCTAATTTGGCTTGCTATCGGCGGTATAGTGCTGGTTCTATTCGGGAACTTATTCTCTTTCAAATGGCAACAAGGTAACAAAAAAGTAAGGCCGACAAAGGCATCGAGAGTGCCAGCCCCAAGCGGTAACCGCATTGATTACCAAGCTTCTGCAGCACACCAGTGGCAAAAATTTGTAACAACACTGGGCTTTGAAATGCGCCAGGTTTTGTTCAGCCCAGCCATGATTGTGCTGATGTTATTTAGTATTTTCCAACTCTCTTCTTTGTATGCTGTTCCTTACGGTGGGCTATATGGCACAGACAACTGGCCGCTTACACAAACTATGACGGGCGCTATCGTGGACAATTTTGGTTTAACCATGATGATTGTGCTGATTTACTACAGCGGTGAAATTGTGTGGCGTGAACGCACCAGCGGAATGGGCGATATTATTGAGTCTACCCCCGTTTTTAATGCGGTATTCTGGGTGTCGAAGCTTCTATCTATGTGGGCTGTACTAGCGGTGTTATACGCGGTAGGCATGGTTTTTACTATTTTCTTCCAGCTTTCCCAAGGCTATAGCAACCTCGAACTGGGCTTGTATATCAGCCAACTCTTCTATGTTGAATTACTGCCTTGGATGTGGATAACAGTTCTGGTGTTTTTTATTCAAGTGCTTAGTCCGAATAAGTATTTAGGCATGTTGATCGCTTCAGCCTATTTAATTTCTTCTCTCGTACTTAATCAGATAGGTATAGAGCATAACATGTGGGCAATTGGTGGGGCACCAAACGTGTTATATTCCGACCTGAACGGCTATGGATGGTTCTTAACCGGCTTTAACTGGTACATGCTCTACTGGGGCGCATTAAGTCTGGCACTATCGGTAGTAGGCTATGGCCTTTGGCAACGCGGCCCTGAATCTAAGCTTAAAGATCGCGTTAAGTTGCTTGGCTATCAATTAGGTAAAAGCGGCAAAAGCTTGTTAGCAGCCAGCCTAGTAGTATTTATAGCTAGCGGCGGCTTTATTCATTACAACACCAAAATTCTCAATGAATTTGTAGGTCGAGATGAAGGTCTTGACAGGCGCGCTGAATACGAGCAAAAGTTCGTAGAGTTTGAAAATGCCAACATTCCGGTAATCACCCAAGTAAATGCGTTGGTGGATATCTACCCTCACCAGCGCCGCATTGAAGCTTCTGCTGAAGTAGTGGTTAAGAATAAGCAAGATACTCCTATCAGTCGCGTTTTAGTGTCTTATCCGCAGCATACTCCAGAGTGGAATATCGATATACCCGGCGCAGAAATTGTGGAAATGATGCCAGAATACCGTTCAGCGTGGCTTGAATTCAAAAAGCCGTTGGCACCTGGTGCTGAAATCGCTGGTAACATCAGTGTTGTGAGGGATCACGCTGGCTTCAAAGATCGTGATTTCGATGTTGCTTTGGCCGAAAACGGCACCTTTATCGACAACTATTCACTTTTTCCCGTGATGGGGTTTCGCAGCGACTTGCTAATCAATGACCGCCATGAGCGTCGTAAACGGGATTTACCTGAAAGGCCAAGAGCCAATAAGCTTGAAGATAGTAGTAAGTATTCACAAAGCTTTTTTGGCAAAGGCGTCGACTTTATAGACTTTGAAACCACCGTTTCAACCTCGCCAGAGCAGATCGCCATTGCCCCTGGATACTTGCAAAAAGAGTGGACAAAAAACGGCAGGCGCTATTTTCATTACAAAATGGATTCACCCATGGTGGCATTTTATTCTTTTTTATCTGCCAAACATGAAGTGAAACGCGATAAGCATAATGGCGTAAACATTGAAGTGTATTACGATGCTAAACATTCCTGGAATGTGGATGTGATGATACAGGGCGTAAAAGATTCACTGGACTACTTTGAAGCTGAATTTGGTCCATATCAACATAAGCAAATGCGTATTATCGAATTTCCTGGCTATCGCTCTTTTGCACAAAGTTTTGCCAACACAGTGCCCTATTCTGAAAACATTGGCTTTATTGCAGACTTGCGCGATCCCGAAGCTATCGACTACGTGTATTATGTAACGGCTCATGAAGTAGCACACCAATGGTGGGGGCATCAGGTGGGCGCTGCGGATGTCCAAGGTAGCGCTATACTGTCAGAGAGTTTGTCTCAGTACAGTGCGATTATGGTGCTGAAAAAGCGCTACGGCGACAACCAGATTCGTCGCTTCCTGAAATACGAGCTAGACAGCTATCTACGTGGAAGAAGCGGAGAAATACTCGAAGAAATGGCCTTTATGCGCAGTGAGAACCAACAATACATCCATTATCGAAAAGGCTCGGTGGTGATGATGTCAATTCTGGATCGTCTTGGTGAAGAGCGCTTGAATACGGCGCTTAAACAGCTGGTCGATAACTTTCGCTTTAATTCTAATCCATACCCCACTACGTTAAATCTACAGGCAGAACTCAATGCGGTTGCTACGCCCGATGAGCAAGCATTTATTGCTGATTTATTTGAACAAATCACCTTATATGATTTAAAACTAGATAGCGTAACCGTTGAACCGTTAGGTGATACTTATGAAGTTACGCTCTCAGTTAGTGGAGCGAAGTTCGCTGCCGACGGACAGGGCATGGAAACTGAACAGCCTCTTGATGAGTCGGTGGATATTGCTATTTTTACTGTTGAGCCATCGGAGTTACAGGATGACAGTCAAATACTCTACAAGGCGAAGCATAAGATCGTGAGTGGTGAAAATAAAATTACCGTAACCGTATCTGAAAAGCCTTACTATGCTGGGGTCGACCCATTCGTGAAACTTATTGACCGTGACAGCGGCGATAACGTCAAAAAATTATAAGCAACGAAAAAAGCCGGGCAAATTCAAAGCCCGGCTTCTATACTTGCCTCTTGTCAGTGAACGAAGCTCAACGGCAGTGATATTGCATTGGTCACGAGAAATTAATTCAACGCCTTTTGTCTATCGGTTAATACCGCTAGTTTTTCCAAACATGACATCCATGCGTATTCATGCTGATCGCACTCTTCTTTATTAACGAAGCCGCTTTGCAATAACACTACGTTTATGCGATCCGGCTCCACTTCATTAAAATGGATGTTTACGGAAGTAATATGAGACTCGTCTAAGTTATCTTCCCACGCCCATGAAAAAGCCAATTGCTCATCGGTGAGTATAGTTACGTATTCGCCTGTTAGAGACATTTCTACACCGTTTGGCTCCATCATCTTAATTCGATATCGTCCGCCTTCTTTAAAATCGTTCATCACTTGCGTAACTGAGCAGTTACCCGGCGCAAACCATTGTGACAAATATTCGACTTCATGAAATGAAGCATAAATAAACGAAAGAGGTACAGTAAACGTAACGTCTATGGTGAATTGGTACATAAGTTTGCCTTATTGATTAAGCAAAACCTGAGCTTGCTGATAATTAGCTGATAATAAACTCTTGATAATCATTAATTCAAAAAGCTCAGGAATTGCGCTTTACAGCACGCATTTGTACTCAGTATCGGCCATACATAAGCGTTGCTTTAACAAATGTTCCCATTGCTAAGTTTCAACTCTGTGTACTCATAAGCGATGCCATACTGGGTTTACTGCCAAAGTGTTGTGCGCACACTCGCTCACTTACACGTAAATACAGTTCATCAATAGCTTCATTACTCATAAATTCATCACTGAAACCTGGTGCGCCGGCATCAATAAAATGTCGTGCAGCTAAAATAAAGTGAGCAATAAGTTGTTTAACGTTATCCGTCCCCATGGCAATACGCATGGTAGTAAGCTCTATACCTGCTTTTTTCTGTTCTTCAGCACTTAGCTCAGAATGCGACGTTAATGCAGGGCACAGCACGATAGTGTTGTTCTGCCCAATACTCACCTGATGGCTAAATGCAGGCTCTAGTGCATCGAAAAAGCGAGTAAATACGTCTTTCGTTAAGCCTGCAGGAGCCATATCAATAGTAAACAATGTACATGGCCATCCGTGGGCGTGCTGTTTTTCGCGAAGTCCGGCATTACTGTGCTCTGGCAACGCATGGCAATTTACTCTTATGAGGGGATGAGAGCTTAAAAAGGCAGTGAATACCTCTGTATTAATCACCTTAGTCATCATACGCTGTTCAAGAGTTTTCATACCGTTAAGCACGTCAAACGCCTTTTCTGAATCAAGAAAGGCACCTTTTATGTAGTACACATCCCAAAACATGGTTTGCGACCAATCAACTCCATCTACACTGCTTCCTTTAGGTTGGAACATACGGTGACCTTGGCCAATAACAACACCTGCGGTAGTGGCGCCGCTACCACATAAATCCTTGGTATAACTATGCACCACGTAGTCAGGTCGGGCTGCTGTATTTTTATGCTGCAAAGGTTGATGTAATACTGGGGTGGCCAACGTTGAATCAAGCATCACTAACGCCCCTTCGGCGTGGGCAAGTTCACTGATGCCAGGAACATCGAGAACGTAACCGTGCGGATTACAAGGAGACTCCATGTAGACATGCATCGATGCCCCCTTGTTTAGGCGCTCAGCATACTGCTGCTTGGTTTGCGCCATAAAGTCGGCGAAACTTTCTTTGTCGTAGCCATCAAACCACGCAATCTGAATATCCATTCGATTTGATCTGGCAAAGTAATCGTGAAGCAGTTGGTAAACCCCGCCATAAACATTCCTAGATACAATTAGCACATCACCGTGGCTTAACACATTTGATAACATAGCATCGATAGCCGCCATGCCTGAGTTAAAGTTCCATGCAAGGTATTCAGAAGCATAGGGGCCTGCCTCCATGTCTACAATGGCGTTGGCTAGTGAAATATTGGTGGGGTTTAACAAGCGCGAGTATATTTGGTGCGTAAATTCTTTGCCTTGAAACGCGTCGTCTACCCACTCGGTGCAGGCATACACATAGGTTGCCGTTCTCACAACCACGGGGGTGGCCGAAAACAGCGCGGTTACGTTGTCAAATAACGGGTAATGCCCTTGCGATCCATTACCACTCGATAAGCTTTGATAGGTAGCACGAAATGGGTTTTGTAGGGTGTCTAAAATTTTAGCGATTTGAAAAGATAAAAATTTCTTGGCGTTGAAGTATGCCACCCTATCCTCTTTATCTAGAGATTGAAGGGTATTACTAGTAATATCCCAAAGCTGCATTACACTGGATTGCGCGCCATATAGGTGGTGCGCGGTTTGTGCTAAAGCCCTGCCGTAGTCGCTTTGTTCATCGATACCAAAGTGAGCGAGTTGTTCATTAACCAGCGCCTGTGTAGAGTCTGCTTTTGTGCTGTTGCGCTTAGGAGAAAGCACTTTGGCATGGTCTACCGAAATAGCCTGAAAGTTGTTAGTGTTATTCGACTGCATGATAATTCCGTTAAATGATGACACTTTTAATTAACGGAAATGTAAAACTATATTCACAACTTTAGAACAACCACCCATGCGATAATTGCCTCTTTGGTAGGAAAGAAAAGTTTACTTTATAAGTGAAGGTCTAATGAATTCAAGCTCTGACGGTGCTCTTCAAATTACAATATTAAGCAAAGAGGCAAAGCAAATTGCTAGCGCCATTCTTGATAAGATGGGTAACGAAACAAAACATTGCCCTACCGAGTTTAAAAACCTGGACATTGTGGTTGCATCTAACAATCCTGAAGACGTAAATAAAGATAACGTTGAAGTCTTGCTAGCAGATCCAAACTTAGCCGCCAAGGTTATTCCTTATTGCCATAACCTAAAATGGTGTCAGTCTACATGGGCAGGAAATGCACCTCTTTTTCGTCTTGATAAAACCGATTATCAGCTTACTGGTTTAAAGGGCGTTTTCGGTGAATTAATGCGCGAGTATGTATTCGCTTATTTGCTGCAATTTGCCAGAAATATACCTGCATTTAGTAACAATCAAAGCAAACAACCTCCTGTTTGGCAGGCTGAATCCCGTCAGCCACTCAACGGGTTAACTTTAGGTATTATGGGCTTAGGGAATATAGGACAAGCGCTTATCCCGGTGGCCCACGCCTTTGGTATGAAAGTTATTGGCATGTCGAGAAGCGCTAGCAAGGTCGAGGGTACAGAAGCCATGTACCCCACTTCACAACTTAGTGCGTTTGCCAAGCGCGCAGACCATGTTGTCAATCTAATGCCAGACACTGAACAAACGAAAAATCTGTTGTCAGATAACTTTTTTCAACATCTTAAACCTCACTCCATTTTCATTAACGCAGGGAGAGGAAGCGCAGTAGATGAGCGTGCGTTACTTGATGCGTTGAATAATAATAAGCTGCACCATGCGGTGTTGGATGTGTTTAGACAAGAGCCACTGCCCCCAGAGCATGCTTTTTGGCATCATCCGAAGGTTTCAATCACCGCCCACACAGCGGCAGAATCGCAGCCAGAAGATGTAGCACAGGTGTTTTTAAATAACGCACAGCGCTTTAACAACGGACTACCCCTGTTGTATAAGCTCGACTTTGCAAAGGGCTATTAGTAACTAATGCTCTATGCGTGGGTCTGTTGCAGTCACTTCAATCCTGTCTTGATGTTTTTCATGAAACATCAGTAACTCAGGGTAATCTCGCATGTCGTGTAGCTCTCGGAACAGTACCCAATCGACTAATGAGTAAAGGCATATTTCGGGGTAATTCCACCCACTAAAAAGGCCCCTATTTATCTGGTTTGATAACGACGTTAACACTCCCTCTATACGCTCGCTCTGCAAATTAAAGTAAAATTTCTCCTGCGCTATATCGAAATCAGATCGCTTCAGCAAAAGCAGTTGTACAAATGAATCGTTCGCAGCGTCAATAAGGGTTAATTGATTTTCAGCCTCCCATGTTAAAGGCTCGTATTGATATTTATCCGCTAGATAGTTGTAGATAATTCTGGAATCAAAAATTATTTCGCTGCCGTCTTCAAGGCAAGGTACTTTCAACGTGGGGTTACGAGAGGCTAATAGCTCCCTATCTGCACCAGAGAAAATCTGTAAGTTTAAAAACTCGTGATCTATTGAGGCGAGTACGATACGAATACGTCTAACGAAAGGTGACGTGGTAGAGCCATACAGTTTCATAAAAACGTCCTACAGCAAATCCATTGTATGGGTAAGTGTAGACACAAAAGGTACGGGTTGAAAATAGAATTTGATGAAAGGACTTTTAGAGCAGATACCATAAAGAGAGTAATGTGTACCTGCCCTATTTTGAACTACGCGCGTTATACGCTAAAGCTTGCTCCGCATCCACAAGTTGTTGTGGCGTTTGGGTTTTGTACTAAAAATCGAGAGCCTTCTAAGCCGTCTACGTAGTCAACAACACCACCAACAAGATATTGTAAACTCATGGGGTCGACCACTAAAGTGACGCTGTCTTTTTCAATCGTCATGTCACCTTCATTCACCTTTTCATCGAAGGTAAATCCGTACTGAAACCCAGAGCAACCTCCGCCCGTTACGTAAACGCGTAATTTAAGGTCTGCATTCTCTTCTTCTGTCACCAGCGCCTTTACTTTGCTTGCCGCTGCATCAGAAAACTCAATTGGCAACGCCGTTTCGACTGACATATTTACCCCTAACGTTAATGACCTATCGCGATATTTTACTACGTCTCATTATCTAATACTTGATTATTTCAAGCAAATAAAGCTAGTTTAATTCGCTATTATCGTCGTTCGCTTGTTGCTCTATAGGTAGGGTCAACGTAAATAAAGTCTCACCCGCTTTAGAATTCACCTTAAGCTTTCCACCCAACACGTTAGTAACCCATTGATGCACAAGATGTAGTCCCAAACCGGAATTACCCGCAGCTCTCCCGGTTGTCACGAATGGGTCAAAAAATTTGTGTTTAACATCATCAGAGACACCTTTACCATTGTCTTTGTGTTCTATAATCACTTTATCGGTAACACGTCGAATCGAAATTACTATTTCATTATTTGAGTGAACATCAAAGGCATGCTCAACGCTATTTACGATAAGGTTTTGCAATGTCTGTGATAACACTCCCGGATAAGTTTTCATTGTTATATCACAAGGCGAATCAATAGCTAACGCTACCTTTTTCTTTTTAAGACTCTGGCAAAGTCACATTGAGCTCTAGCACGCTGCAGTCATCGTTGTTATCAAGCTGCACAGACACTTGGTCATCTGCTATGGCCACATATTTGCGAATAACTTGGATAATCTCTTGCTGCATCATAGGCAAATAATCGGGTTCCGTACGCTTTCTGCGCTCATGTGCCACTATTATCTGCAAGCGCTCTTTGGCCACTGCAGCTGTGCTTGGCTTTTGCTTCTTTTTTAGCAGGTCGAAAATACCCATTACTTTCCTCCTAGTAGACGCTTGAAGAATCCTTTTTTCTCTGCATCAAGGAAACGATGTTCAACGGTTTCACCAAGCAGGCGCTTAACTGCATCTGTATACGCCTGCCCTGCATTTGCTTCTTCATCCAGTATGACAGGTTGGCCTTGGTTAGACGCTTTTAATACCGATTCAGATTCTGGAATCACACCGAGTAACGGAATGGCAAGAATTTCCTCAACATCAGCTACGCTCAACATTTCTGCTGTTTCAACACGTGCTGGGTTATAGCGGGTAAGCAGAAGATGCTCTTTTACCGCTTTACCCTGCTCTGCCCGCATAGATTTACTTTGTAATATACCAAGAATACGGTCTGAATCTCGCACTGACGAAACTTCTGGGTTGGTCACTACAATAGCTTCATCAGCAAAGTATAGTGCCATTTGCGCCCCTTGCTCGATACCTGCCGGAGAATCACAGATAATAAAGTCGAAGCTCTCTTTAAGCTCGTCTAGCACTGCCTGAACACCTTCAATTGTCAGAGCATCTTTGTCTCTAGTTTGCGATGCTGGCAAAATAAAGAGATTGCTAGTGCGCTTGTCTTTGATTAGCGCCTGTTTTAACGACGCCTCTTTATTAATTACATTAACGAAGTCGTAAACTACTCGACGTTCACAACCCATAATAAGGTCGAGATTTCTCAGGCCAACATCGAAGTCGATGACCACGGTTTTATGCCCAGCTAGCGCGAGTCCTGTGCTAATAGCCGCACTTGAAGTGGTTTTGCCCACGCCGCCTTTACCCGACGTTACTACAATAATCTTAGCCATTTACTTATTTCCTTTGTACGCGCACAAACCGTTAAACCAACGCTTCTATGCGTAGCGTATCTTCTTCTAAATATATTTGAGCAGGTTTCTTCCAACACTCGCCTTTAACGGTGTCGTGCATAATAAATTGCCCTGCAATTGACACGAGTTCTGCATCTAATGACTGACAGAAAACTCGAGCATTATTGTTTCCTTTCACACCAGCTAGTGCTCTACCTCGCAAAGTGCCATAAACATGAATATTGCCATCTGCGAGTAATTCAGCCCCCTCGCTTACCGATGCAGTTACCACTAAGTCACTTCCTTCGGCATAAACCTGCTGACCTGAACGCACCGGGCGCATAATTACTTTTGCGGGCTTTAATACAGGCACCACAGGAGTAGCCTCTACTTCAGGTGCACTGTAATTAACCTGACTGGCAGAAGACGTTTTATTGTGATTGCCGGTGTTTTTACCTACCTCTGCTTGCTTAGCCCCTGTTTGCCTAGCCTCAGCCTGATTAGCAGCGTCGTCAGTTGAGGTATTGATGTCACTATCTGAGGTTTTGCTTTGACTAATATCGGCAAGACCAAGATCGTTTATCACCGGTCTTAACTCAGCCACATCTCCTTTTACTGCCATAGGTTGAAGCTGCAGGCGTCTGCACAATGCAATAAGCAGCTCGAATTCTGTTGCCGAAAGCGTTTTTTGCAAATGTATAATAAGCGAGGAGCGCGTAAAAAACTGCGGAGCACTCGCTACTTTTGCCTCTAATTGAGATTCAAATACATCAGGATCAAAGTCGATTATTTCCAGTACAATGCTGGTAAGCGTTGTACCCTTCATGCGAAAGCACGTTTCTGTCATTTATTCTTCCCAAAAAGGCCCTAAAGACGCTGGTTTGGCGGGCCCACAGTGTCCACAGCATGTTGTTGTGTCAACTGTAACAAAAATCCCCCACACAGCAACTATAAAGCGAAACTTACAGAAATAAACGTCTACTTATTGCACAATAAATAACAATAAGTTGTTTCCCCCTATTAAGTGAACAATAAGTAGGCAAACGAAAAAAGACGCCATGCTTGTCAGCAAAAGCGTCTTTTTTATATCCATAAATTTTGAAAACGTAGTATCGGGAAACTTCAGTGAGGAATCACTTGTTTGACGTAAGCTTTTTAGGGTCTAGCAATGTAGCCAGTTCTTCTCTTGATAAGCTCGTCATCGACTCTGCAACATCGAGTATTGGTTTATTTTCTTTGTAAGCCACTTTAGCTATTTCTGCGGCTTTAGCATAACCAATAACCGGGTTTAAAGCGGTGACTAAAACTGGATTTCGATAGAGCGCATCTTCAATAGATTCGGAATTTACACTAAAGGTTTTAATAGCTTTTTCGCCTAAAAGCGATGCACTATTTGTCATTAATGAAATGCTAGACAGCAAGTTACTTGCAATCATTGGCAGCATTACATTTAACTCAAAGTTCCCGGACTGACCGCCTACTGTTATTGCAGTGTCGTTACCCATTACTTGAGCACTTGCCATCGCAACGGCCTCGGGTATAACCGGATTAACTTTTCCTGGCATAATTGAAGAACCAGGTTGAAGCGCCTCCAACTCTATTTCTCCTAGCCCAGCAAGTGGCCCAGAATTCATCCAGCGTAAGTCGTTCGATATTTTCATCAACGTTACCGCCAGCGATTTAACAGCACCCGACAGCGTAACCGCTGTATCTTGCGAGCCTATTAATGCAAAAAAGTTATCTGCTGGGCTAAATGATAAATCGGTTAAATCGCTCATGGTATTCGCAAACGTTGCTGCGAAGTTTGGGTGCGCATTAATGCCTGTGCCTACTGCCGTACCGCCTTGTGCTAACGTTTGAATACCCGATTGCATTGCGCGCAGCGTGTTGAGTTGCTGTTTAAGTTGCGATGCCCACGAAAGTAAGCTTTGTGCCATGGTAACTGGCATAGCATCCATTAGGTGCGTACGGCCTGTTTTACAATATTGTGAAACCGACTCGGCTTTCACCTCAATCTGTTCAATTAGAGTTTCTACAGAGGGGATTAAGCGAAATGCGAGTTCTAATGCGGCGCTTACATGAATAGTGGTTGGAATGACGTCGTTAGAACTTTGTCCATAGTTCACATGGTCATTTGGGTGGATTACTTCGTCTGCAAATTTACTGGCAACATTAGCAATAACTTCGTTAGCGTTCATGTTTGAACTTGTTCCAGAGCCGGTCTGGAACACATCAACGGGAAAATGCTGCATCACATCCTCACTGTTTAACAGTTCATCACAGGCACGAACAATGGCGTTTCCTCTTGAATCACTAATAGCGTCAAGCTGCATATTGGCCAAAGCTGCTGCTTTTTTAACGGTAATAAGTGCACGAATAAATGGCTCTGGCAATCGCTGACCACTAACGGGGAAGTTATTGATAGCACGCTGAGTCTGCGCGCCGAATAGCGCATCATGCGGCACCTCTAATTCACCCATACTGTCCTTTTCAATTCGTGTATTGTTCGCCATGCCAACATCTCCTTCTTCAGTTAAAGCGTTTATTATTTGCAGCGTACTTTCTAACAATTTTGTAATCATATTAGGCGGTTTTGATCACTTTCGTTAAAAAGACTTTTCAAGAATCGGTGTAATCACATCAAGACGAGCCAATACAAAACAGCACATAAAAACGAGCTTTTTTTAACTACTCAATGGCACGATTCACCCCGCCAAGGATATGAACCAACGAAGTGACGGCTGTAGGGGTAAGGCGAACAATTCGCTAACAAAACCAAAAATATTTTAATGATAACTATTATCAATAAGATGATCTTACACCATATCATCACGTAAAAAGTGTAGGTAAATTAATAGGCTGGGTAGTATTGCAGCCAAAACATTTTGAAAAGAGGTTCTTTTATGATTAAGAAAATTTTTGTTGGTACTGCACTGTCAATGGCAGCAATGTTGGCATCAACTAACGCCGCTTATGCAAATGAATGTGAGGTTACTGTTGAAAGTAACGATGCGATGAAATTTAACACATCGAACGTTGTAATTCCGGCAACCTGTGACGACTTCACAGTTACATTAAAGCATACTGGGCAGTTACCGAAACAAGCCATGGGTCATAACTGGGTAATGACAACAAAAGCAAACGGCCAAGCTGTCGCGACTGAAGGCATGAGTGCAGGACTTGATAACAATTACCTTAAGCCCAACGATGCAAGAGTAATTGGTGCAACTGATGTTATTGGCGGTGGTGAAGAGACCACCACAACCTTTTCAGTCAAAGATTTAGATGCCAATGAAGAATATATGTTCTTCTGCTCGTTCCCGGGTCACATTGGCATAATGCAGGGTACAGTAACGGTTAAAGCATAACTTCCCTGCTAATTAAGAGTTGTAAAACTGAGCCCTAAAAAGCAAATAAATAAAAGTGCAGTGGCGATATCGCTACTGCACTTTTTTATTCGGCAATGGCTTTTTTGACAAGATTTCAAGCGCTATAGCGTACTTACCGCGCCAGACGTTCCATCTACTTTTACATCATCCCAGCGCATTGAACGTTCGTAGCCACCTTTATTAGTTTTGTATCGATAAACTTCAGTTGTCAACATAATAGTCTCAGGATTGAAGTTCTCGGGCAGGGTAAACGTCACATTTACAGCCTGGAAAAATCGAAACCGATATTTAATGTTTTCTCCCACAAAACTGCCATCCCCGGAACTAAAAGTAACAGACTCGCCCTCTTGTGTGCCTGCAATGCTCAATTTTAGAGAACCATTAATTACCGACTTTTGCTGACTGGGCTGAAGCAAAACCATTCTAAGCTGATACTGATTATCGCCTGCTGCATATAATTCAACATCCTCAGCTACAAATATTTTTTCTGACTTTTCTGGTGCAACTACCCTTTCGTAAAAGGTTAATAATTGCTGCTGCTCGTTAAGCTGTTGCTTTATATCCACCAAGGTTTTCGTTAGCGATTCATTTTCGAGTTGCGTAAGCTCAAGCTCTACATCTAACTGATTAACACGGGTAGTGAGCGTATTGTTTTCTGTCGATAGTATATCGATAGTCTCTTTCTGCGCGGTTACGGTCAGTCTGTCGCCTTCGTCCATATAGCGTGCTAGCTGATAACCAAAGGCAACCATTACCAGCATTAAAAACGCCATGAGCAGCGAAAATTTGTGGTTGCCTAAAAAGTGTTTGAGTTGGTCTGCTGTCATCGTTTACTTCATTAAAAAGTTTGTCATTGCTTTTAAATGCTAAGAGCCTATTCTTAACATTATGAAATTTAAGTGGTTGTGGTAAGCTTTACACTACATTTACTTTACTGTATCACATCATGCGCTTTCAGGCTTTACGACAGGAAGTGGCTCACCCACGCACATCGGTTCAGCTATGCCTATTAGGTATTGTTGGCGGAACGTTTGCTGCGCTTATCATCATTTTATTTCGCCTTTGCGTTGATTGGCTTCGCGAAACCGGCGTGTCTACCTTGCAATCCTGGTTAGTTGAAGAGTGGCTAGTTTGGTTATTTATGCCCCTTATCAGCGTGTGTATTATTCTTTTTATCGCCTTTTTAACCGGCTTTAAGCACTATAGATTAGGGATCCCATTCGTTATCCATAGAGTGAAATACTTCTACGGTCATATTCCTTTTCGAACTACTATTAACCAATTTTTTGGTGGCATGCTTGCACTAGCTGGCGGATTTGTTGTTGGCCGAGAGGGCCCCTCAGTCCATATGGGCGCATCAAGTAGTAGCTTGTTGGGGCAATGGCTTCGCTTGCCATATAACAGCGTTCGTATTCTCGCCGGTTGTGGTATTGCCGCCGGAATTTCGGCTTCGTTTAACACGCCTTTCGCCGCGGTCATTTTTGTAATGGAAGTGGTACTGCGAGAATATAAAATACATATTTTCGTGCCTATCATGCTTGCCGCAGCCTGTGGCTCGGTGCTGGCCCGTATTGTTTTTGGCGAGGTTAACGAGCTTTCTTTTCTATCGTTCACCGCCTTTAGCCAGTGGATGTATTTGTATTTAGTCTGTCTCTTATACACATCTGACGCTGCCGACGATATGCAGTGTGTA
>OJFL01000782.1_pt1 | contig 14628 bp, 9 predicted proteins | sample 1594131 | NCBI WGS metagenome assembly OJFL01 (sample SAMN05416782, study PRJEB24817) | seawater metagenome | isolation source: Sea water | place: Canada:Atlantic | collected 2013-07 | reverse complement strand
TAAGTGCTTTTTTAAAGCATCGACATTGTTGTAATTCATATAAAATTTCCGTTACTGGTCTTAAAAAACGGAAGTGTAAAATCGTATGTATAGGGTTGCAAGCAGGTTTACATGCTTCTGGGGCTTATTTAGCGAATAGGTTGTGCAGTTAAAGCCGAAAAATATGAATACCCATATGGAAGTAAATGATAAATCTAGCGCTGAGTTACCCTAAAAATAATAGCCTGAAAGTGTATTACTCAAGCTTGGCCTGACACGTTGAGTTGAGTCAATTCGACAGACTGCCATGAGCTGTGAGTTCAATCGATGTCTGCAACACATTGGTTAAACCTCTGAGCTGGTGTTTCATAGTCTAGCGTCTTTCTCGGACTTTCGTTAAGTTGTCTTGCGACGCTACTGAAGCTTTTGTTGACTGTGTGCTGATACGTCAGTGCTTTTGGGGAAACACTGTCTCAACAGCCTATTGGTATTTTCATTTGAACCGCGTTGCCAAGGAGAATGGGGAGCACACAGTTATACTTTGATGTCAGTTGCCAGTGTGAACTTCCTGTGGTCTTTGATTTCCCTCTCTCTATTCCACGTGAGTGATTTATATAATTCGCTTGGAAGCTTTTGAGCTTGTTTAATTAGCGCAGCAATAACAGTAGATGACTTGCTATCTTCCACTTTGGCGAGCATTAGATAACGAGAATGGTGTTCAACAAGCGTTGCAATATAGCTGTTCTTTGAGCCGCATATTAGGTCGCCTCCACAATGCCCAGGTACAGCTCTATCTTCAACGGATGCAGGGCGTTCACTGATTGATAAAGCATCTGGGATGCTGACCTAAGCCGCGTCCTTGGAGCGTTGATGTCCGAGACTTTTGGACCGCTCTTTTCGTTCTCAAACACCGTCGCAGCTCTTTCTTCAATGCACCTCGCGCCTGAATGAATAGTGTCTTATAAATGGTTTCGTGGCACACGTACATTTCCTGATCATCGAGATATTGTCGCTTTAACCAACCCGCAATTTGCTGTGGTGACCAAGCTCTTTTAAGCTTAACAGCTATCAGTTTACATAATTCTGGGGAGCCAATTAACTTACATGGTTTAGGTCTTAATGCTTCGTCTCATGCACGTTGTTCTGCGTTGACGGCACGGTAGCACTTCAATCCACCATTTCTTTTTATCTCTCGGCTGATTGTTGATGGCGCTCTAGACAAACGTCTGGCAATTTCTCGAATGGATTGATTGCTGACTAAGCAGTGTGATATTTCTTCTCATTCATCAAGCCAGAGAGATTGTGGGTGCCTTTTTCGGTCTGGGGGCCGATACTCTCCAGTTTGATAGATGGTAGGCATAATCGAAAAATAATAGCGGTCAAACATTCTGGCGATATCATGCAACGAGTCGCCCTTTTTATATCTTCCCCATATAAGTGCTTTTTGTTCAGGTGAATAATAGATGCGTTCTCTTTATTTCATGGAAACGTTCCTCCTTAAATAAGGATAGCGTTGCATTCACCAATTGAACTCAAGGTCATAAACGAACGTTGACATTGGCTGAGTGTGACGTCGGTCGATGCCAACCAAATTCTCAGGGTTTTAATAGTAAAAATTGTGGCCGCCACTATTAATTAACCGTGGCTATTGCTCTAGCTCCTCATTTAAAATTCGTGTAATTAGATGCTTAATCTGCCGTGGCAGTATATCCGAAAATATTGGTTCTAAAACACGCTGGCGTAATTAACACCTTGTTCAAGGTAGTTAGTTTGTAAGTTTACTTTTTGATTAGCATCGGTTTCCATTATTTCTGCAATACCGGAAGCCTCAAAAAATACTCGGGCCGAAATTCAACCTATTTAATTAACCACATTGCGCTCCACCAACCAGGCTTAATTTCACCACTTTCAATTTTTCCGCTTTGAATGTTCAGGTATTGATCTGACTTCCAGCGATTTTTCAAACGAACGTAGAAACTGTTTGGCACATTTTCTATTTGCCACTGAGCGCTCCACCATCCCGTTTTTATTTTCCCAACTGCGGCTCGCCCGTACTGATTGTGTATATAAAGGTCTTGTTTCCAGTAATTTTTAATTCTAATGTACTGAGTCCCTATCACTGGCTCAATTATCCAACGTGCACTGTGCCAGTTGGGTTTAACTACTGAAGCAGACAGCGGTCCGTTTTGGTTGTTTAGAAATTGGTCTTGCTTCCACCTATTTTGAATTTTCAGATAGTTGTCAGAAAGCACAATTGCCTCGGTTGCAGCTTTTACAGTTGCTCGATCTTCCTGTAAATTTTTAGCTTTGACCTCAGCTTTATCAACAGAGTCCCTTAATTCAGCGATTCCCCGATTGCCGTCAATGACTTCCGTATAACACGACATAACGCCTACCTGAATCGGCGATACACCAACGCCAATTGATAAACTATTCAACGAACCGATGAGTTGACCATTCGTAGTCAGTACCTGTGCGGTGGTAAAGCCAGCTTCAATGATTGGAACAGACGCCCCTTGTGAAGAAACGATGGCTAATCCACTTACGTTGCTAAATTCCTCAAAGATGCCAAAGTTTGCAAAGTTCGCGATTGAAAGATCAGAAACACCGCCAGTACATGCCGAAACATAGCAACCAAACTCACCACCTTGCCCATAGACAGTTCCAATTTCTTGACTGTATGCGCCACCTGCAGAGGAAACTGATCCTCCCCCATATGACATAGTGGTATTGGCATTTTTAGCCGCCTCGACTAAATCATCGACTTTAAAGGCTGAGCACATTTGATTAGACGATAAAGGCAGATCTTCAGGAACACAACGTTGCGCAATCGGTTGACATTTAAAGCCATTACCACAAGGAGCGTCAGCCCAGCAACTTTCACCTGGTTCTTGTGGAATATAACAACGCCCGATCTCTTTATTTAACACTTCATGAGGTTTACACGTCATATTACCCGACGTCAGCGTGGACACTCCGCGCATGCACGCCTCGCCAACACTGGTGTAACCATTTTTGCAATTTTTATAGCATCGCCCTCCAGTGCGAAACCAGCCATCTTTACAGCTCATACTGCTGAGGCCTCTAGATGTGAACGGGGGTTTGTAACAAGTCAGTCCCATATTAGTATAACCACTAGGGCAGTCCGCGACTTTAGATGGGTTACTATAAGTGTCGGCACCCCGTGAGCAGAGTAAACCGATATTGGTATAGCCTTTTGGACAATCCGCAACACGTCCGCTCGCCTCTGCATTTGCAGAATAAATAGAGATGACTACTACGAGCAATAAACTGACACAGCTGGAAAATAACACATTCATTGGATATCTCCTATATGGTCAAGTGCATCAAATTCCCTTATAAGTCTGTAGAGTAACTACTTATAGACGCACTAGTAAGACAGAATAAACCATCATAAAATATACTGTAGTAAAAATATTGTCTGGTCACAATGTGAACGGGTGATATATCGATTCAACGCTATTCACTATCTTCTCTAACAGCTAAATTTTGACTAGATTGGTTTGTATAAATGTCGAATTGTGAAAGTTTTGTATGGCCTGGTGGTTTCTAGCTTAATGCGTAAATAGTCTTAAACTATGCGAAGCGTACAAAAAGTTGAATGTGAAGATAATTGCTTGTTTTACTGTGTATACAGTCATTCTAAATATTCGCCAGCATCCGGGAAAAATGTGCTCTACCGCTGGAAAAAGCTTCATGAGCAGAAAATTCAAGGTAAAGTACTTGGAGAAGATGAGCGCGAAGAATTAAAACGCCTGCGTAAATAAAATAAAGAATTGCGCATTTAGTGAGTACCTGTCGAAGCTTGATAACGCAGATGTGAATAACAACGATGATAAAGATGTGGCATTAATAAAAGATAAACTGGCTTGGCTAACCAATCGTCTAGTTGAATTAAAAAAATTGAAGAAGACGTCAGTGCACATCCAGATAATCAAGTAACATTGAACGGCCCCGATGCGCGGTTAATGAAAACCAACAACATGAATCACACATTTGTTTCATAAATTTCCTTTGTACTGCATATCAACGTTCAGTTTTGTTATTTTTAGTTGGCGACTTAGAGTTATAGCTAAATGATATTTTTCACATAAATATCAAAAGCTAAAAGCTGGCGACATATCTGGTGTAAGATCGGGATACAAGGTTAATAAACCGTAAGTTAATTTATTTTTAGGATCAGTGGCTTTACAAATAGCCTTGTAATGTATTTCCAATTTACTGTTTTTAACATACAAAGCATTGTCAAACGTGCTTTTATAAGGTGCCCAAACTCCTTGACTATTGCAATATTCGAATACTTTATTGCCTAAGACAAATAAATCTATCGCGCTTTGCTTCAACGCATAGCCCTTTTTATCATGTCTATTAGCATAGTCAGTACTTCTCACCCCTATTGTATAAACTTTATCCGGAGCAATTTCTTCATCTTTTGATTCGCTATAACAAATCTTTTTTTCTTGCTGTAATTGCAAGTAACGCCCCGTGAAATGAAGCCCTTGAATAGCCCCTCCGTTCCACTCACCACAATATATATGATTAAAACCATTATGTGTTAACCAAGTTTGTCTAAGCTTCTCAACTAAATCATTATCAGATAAACTCGCCCATTCATTTGGAATTGTTTCTTTTAACAATAGCCAGTTATCCTTAAGTAATGCATCAAATTCCCTTTCGTTAACTTGACCTCGTATGGGACCACATGCCCTTAAAACCCCTTTTCCAAAAGCAGTTAACTGTGGAGCGGGTGGTGCAAATTTAGTTTTACTATCATCGTCAAAAAACGGTTTACATTTAGTTGCTTCATTTGAATTTTTGCTGTCTCTTATAGCTTCCAAATGCCTTCTATTGTCATTCCAATAACTATTATCAACTTTCTTTACTATAGTTTTCGGTAATTCAATGACGGGGGTAATTCGCTTTATAATAGAAAATGACACAAGCGGAATTTCTTTTTTGTAAACGTTTTTATAACCAATGTATTCAGAAAGCACTAAATACTCATATGCAGTACTTTCTAAGCGATCGCCTGCGTCAATCCAAAAGCTGCAAAAATCATCAACACCTTTACAAAATAGACCATTTTTATCGTTCGTTACCTCTAATTCAAACCGAAAGTTGTCTAAATCAATTTTAGTAACCGATAATAAAGCGTTATCAAGGCCTGATGATTTACACTTTGTGAGGCGCTCTGAAATCTGTAAAACGCGAGAATTCAAATCAAATACTATATTCTCACATATGATTTCTGCGGCGTTTGCTGCTTGATATAGTTGAGCATATGAGTACCTGCGTTCTACTGAAGATAGCGTCGCGCGGAGCGTATTAAAATCCATACCACTATAGTTGTCGTCGAGGTGCTGAGTTAGTCCTTTAGCTAAAAATGCCATTTCTTTATGCCTTAGAACACTATTTAGCTGCTCAGGATTTTGCGACTTCCCTAAAATAATTGGTTTTTCTATCAATAAATCTTGAGCAAGTAAGCTAATTGTTCTTAAACCTAACTCTCTCTTAGAAACTTCATCTTGATAAATAGACGTAACTACAGCAGCAGCGATACCACCAATAAGAGTGATAATAGCGACATAAATAGCTGAATTTATATTTTTTTCCATTTTGTATTCACAGTTCTATTATATATAAAACATTACCAATATAAGTATTGTCCTGTCTGAACAAGCATAGCTTAAAGTTCGGAATGTCTGTAATAATTAACAGACGATGCGCAATTATAAAATGAACATTGGACTAAACCGCTACCCGGAAGCAGTGACGCCCCCACCGCTATAATTGTATTCTGATCTCGCTCTCCGCTCCTAAGGGAAATATTGCTCTGAATTCACTGGCGAAAGCAGTCATTTAAGCCCCCAGAGTTTTACGATCACAAAAGCGAATTACTGACATTTAGTTTGTGGCAAATCGATAACGATGTGGCCATTCAAGCCTCTGCCATCATCAAACGATGATATATGACGTATTGTTCATCAATAACATGTCAATTAATCTTTTATCTTGCCTCTAAAAAAGGTCTTTCCATCTCTGAAGTGGCAAGCTTTCCACATGCTCGCAAGCCAACATATAATCGTAATTATAATGGAAAGCCAAAATACGTACTCATAATTAGATAGGAACCATGGGAGTAAGCCTTCTTGCGCTCGCTGCGCTTGTAGCGAGCACATTTTCAGCGCCTTACCATCGCATCCCTCGCAAATCCTCAAGATATGTTCTGTCCAAACTTTCCCTGTCAACTCTTTCGCTACTAGTAATCCTATGTACATAATCGCGATGTACATTTCTTCAAATTTCCAATTCCAAAAGCTGGGACCGTCAAAGGATCCTAAAAAACTAAATACGTTCTTTTGCTTGGTTCTAAACATATCCCATTGAAGTAAGCAATATATAATCTGAACTGAAAACAAAGTAACGACACCAGTTAGTACAATAAAAATCCAGTACGCCGCTTCAAATTTAAGTCCATTTTCCATATATTCATTACTCTTAGTGGAGAGTATGAAAACCATCGCTCCAAAGCCTAATAAATACAATTTTGTAAATAGAAAGAAAATTTTCCTACACGTCTCTACCAAACTAGATATATGAGATGATAAAACTTTAAATCGTTCAGGCATCACAACTTGTTTCAATACTGCTGATTCTGACTGGTTGACTGGTTGACTGGTTGACTGGTTGACTGGTTGACTGGTTGACTAGTAAATTATCGGTTAGCTTATTTATATTTTCCTTTATCTCCCGTACCATTTCTTCAAACTGCTCCATCTTCTCAGCTAATTTCACTTCAAATTCCCCCTTAAGAACTTTTGACTTCATGCACACCCTGAAATCATAGTATAAATATCAATCAAAAGCTGGACGTTAAACCACTACAATTTCTTCAACGCGGACGTCTCTTAGCTGGATTAACCAAATCAAGTAGAGAAGTTTAAGAGCGGAAGATGCTACTACCTTTACGAATTCTATTCGCCATTGTCTGCTTCTGACACAAGTATACATTTTCTGAGCTCATTCCCTACTTCCGCGATACTTACGGAGCTGCCGTCCGCGAGATGCAGTACCAAAGGATGCAACTGGCAAATTTCTTAATTTCTGATTAGGTAAAATTGCCTATACCTTGCCCCTAAATTGAATCCGGCGATTAATGCCTTTTATTGATGTAGTTGAGTGGTGACGTTTCTCTGTATCGTTTTATGAAACTGTTCATTGCCGAAAATATCTATGCAGGGTAACTTCAATTATTCATTCAGTGTAACGTCTGATCGATTCAAGCAACCAGAATCATTTGTAGTACAATGCCGTTTAAATCAAACGTGTTAAAGAGGCGCCAATGTTAGACGAGCAAGAAAATAAAACTGAACAGCCAATTCAAACTATTAGCGACCTTGCAAAATACGTTGATTATTCGTTTTTAAATGCTCTGGTTGTGGATCCGCACGCGCAAGAAGACGGTAATGAGCATAACCCAAGGCAGGTATTCTCTGGCCATTATGTACCGGTAACGCCCACCCCTATTGAAAACCCTATCTACGTTGCTCATAGCCAAACGTTCTTTGAAGAATTAGGCTTCGATAACAGCCTTGCCCACACGCCTGAATTTATGCGTTTGTTTTCTGGTGACATGACTTCCCTACCCGACGAGTTACGACCCTATGGCTGGGCTACCGGCTATGCCTTGTCAATTTATGGCACCGAATATATTCAGCAGTGCCCATTTTCAACGGGCAATGGATATGGAGATGGCCGAGCCCTTTCAGTACTGGAAATTGTTACTAATGGAAAGCGCTTTGAAATGCAGTTAAAGGGCGCAGGAAGAACACCATACTGCCGGGGCGCAGACGGCAGAGCAGTATTGCGCTCGAGTGTGCGAGAGTTTTTAGTACAAGAGCATATGCACGCATTGGGTGTTCCTACGTCGCGTTCTCTCAGTTTATTTATGTCTCAGTCTGAAACTGTCGACAGACCTTGGTATTTAGAGGGCTCAAACTCTCAAGACCCAGAAGTGATGGTGCCAAATCTTGTGGCCATCTCAACCCGCGTTGCCCCTTCATTTATTCGCGTGGGTCAGCTAGAACTTTTTGGAAGACGAGCAAGAAGTAACCAACACCCTACGGCTTTAAAAGAGCTTCAGCTTCTGGCAGCACATTTGATTGAACGTGAATATAAAAATGATATCGATACAGCCCAACCCTTTGAAGTTCAGCTTGTTGCCCTTGCTGCCGCGTTTCAAGACCGCCTCACATCGCTTGTGGCGCATTGGATTCGAGTAGGTTATTGCCAAGGAAATTTCAATAGCGACAACTGCGCGGCTGGAGGATATACACTTGATTACGGACCCTTTGGGTTTTGTGAGTTATTCGACCCAGCTTACCAACCATGGACTGGTGGAGGTCGTCACTTCTCGTTTTTAAACCAGCCTGTAGCGGCAGAAAAAAACTTTGATATGTTTTGTCGCGCTGTGGAGCCCTTGCTCATCAATGCACCAACTGAACTAGAAGCATTACGTGATGTGAACAGCAACTTTGCCACGGTCATGCAAGAAAAGATGGACAACATGTGGGCCGCAAAACTCGGGCTTAACGCTTACGATAATGAGCTGCTGCTTCAACTATTACACTTAATGATGCGCACTGGTGTGGACTATAACCACTTTTTTAGAGAGTTATCTAACCTTCCTAAGGATGTTGAAGCACTAAAAACAAGTTTTTATGCTGAGCTTAAAGAAAGCATGAGTTTTGAATGGAATGAGTGGCTAAAAAGTTGGCGAACTCAACTTGAAAAGTCGGGTGATATTAATGATATTTCAAAAAAGATGAAGCTTACTAACCCTAAGTTTACATGGCGTGAATGGTTAGTTGTACCGGCGTATAAAGACGCACAAGTTGGCAATTTTGATCGTATTCACGCACTGCAAGACGTGCTGACTAAACCCTACGAAGAACAATCAGAGCAAACACAAAGCGGTTATTACCGTTTGCGCCCGCGAGAATATTTTAATGCTGGAGGTATTTCACACTACAGCTGTTCTTCGTAGAGGGTTAGCCCTTTTAGCAGGGCTAGCCGTTACAGTGAAGCTAGGAACTTTAACAATAACTTCAACTATAATAATCAGTTACTTTGCTTCAACAAAGCGTGTTTCTAAATAGCCGATAATCGCTTTAGAGTCGTATAGCCACTCAACGCCATCGTTATTTTCAATTCGAAGACATGGCGTTTGAATTTTTCCGCCGCCTTGTAACAGCTCTTCTCTGTAAGGCGAACCTTCTGATACATTTCGCTTTTGAATAGGCAGATTATATTTGTACATTGCGCGGCGAGTTTTAATGCAAAAAGGGCAACCAAAGAACTGGTATAAAGCCAAATTTTGGCTTTCCTCTGCCACTTGCACTTGTTGTTCTGGCGAACGTTTTAGTTTAGTGCCCCGGGTTATTACATCGACAAATGCAATGATAGCCCCAAGTAAGTTGCGAATAAGGGTTATAAAGAATTTCATTTTACGGCTCTACTAACGAATGATGAAATAAAGACACGATTGTACTACTTGGTGCCGCGCTTTGATAATTAAGATCATGAAATTTATTCATGTAGTGGTTGTGTCATCTGCTCATTGAAGAGGCTTTAAATTTTGGTACTTCAATAAGCTGAGTTTTAAAATTTTTATGCATGCATGGTTTATGCTTTTACACATTTTGCATTAAACACAAAAAAGCCCCGTTCTTCGCAAAGAAACGGGGCTTTTTCTATTTGGCGGAGAGAGAGGGATTCTCCTCCACAAAACTGAAGCCTACAGAACTCGTGGTCTGTGAGTAAGTATGCATTCAATGTGACAGAGTAATGTGACAGAGTAATGTGACAGAGTCAATTGTTATGTTTTGATGGTTTTGGTCGGTAACCTTTTACTATCATAACCGTCAAAGAAATTCACACCGATGATTAGAAGTTTACGTTTCACTTTGCAAGTTATACGACGTAAAACCACGTTTAAGGGCGATTCAGCCCCGTGGGTACGGGGAACACACATGCGTCCACTCAGGCTCACTCTTAGCAGCCGGTTCAGCCCCGTGGGTACGGGGAACACGTAAGCATAATCTGGTCACGTTGTCCAGAACTCGGTTCAGCCCCGTGGGTACGGGGAACACCTTTATTTCTTCAGCGCCCACGGTTTTATTGCCGGTTCAGCCCCGTGGGTACGGGGAACACTGCGTATATTGCGTAGCATACCATCCATTGTGCGGTTCAGCCCCGTGGGTACGGGGAACACAGTCATACTAACCGCCTATGCAGTTATATTGGCGGTTCAGCCCCGTGGGTACGGGGAACACAAAAGCTAACCTCTTGCCTGCAAGACTAAATCCGGTTCAGCCCCGTGGGTACGGGGAACACCTTGTGACAATCGACGTGATATCAGTCATTAGCGGTTCAGCCCCGTGGGTACGGGGAACACGGGAGCCGATGGCTACTACCCCAAAGCGGATAACGGTTCAGCCCCGTGAGTACGGGGAACACTAAGTCGTCTAGCGTGGGGTAAGTTTTTAGCACGGTTCAGCCCCGCGGGTACGGGGAACACCGGATATTTGGGCCTGTACTGTCTTGGTACCTACGGTTCAGCCCCGTGGGTACGGGGAACACATTTGTCGTATATCTCGCCGCCTTTGCGGTAGCGGTTCAGCCCCGTGGGTACGGGGAACACCATTCGCTGCGCAAATCACAGAAATGGAAACCCGGTTCAGCCCCGTGGGTACGGGGAACACTTCCAAGAGGAAAGCCTAGCAACGCTTGAAACCGGTTCAGCCCCGTGGGTACGGGGAACACAATAAACGCATCACTAGACCACCAGAAGCAACCGGTTCAGCCCCGTGGGTACGGGGAACACAATTCATATGTGAAGCATTTGGCGTATATGGCCGGTTCAGCCCCGTGGGTACGGGGAACACCGGTGACGTTACTCTGAACCAGCTCGGTAACACGGTTCAGCCCCGTGGGTACGGGGAACACTTTTCTTGGGTCGTAACACAGAATTCCTTTAACGGTTCAGCCCCGTGGGTACGGGGAACACAGAAATGACTTGTTTAATCTCGCTCTGCAAATCGGTTCAGCCCCGTGGGTACGGGGAACACACGTATACCCGCTGGGTAATGGTGGCACTGGCCGGTTCAGCCCCGTGGGTACGGGGAACACTGACCCGAAAATATTCCCTATTCCGGTTTACCCGGTTCAGCCCCGTGGGTACGGGGAACACTTCATAACAACTCCCATGTAAATCCTCCTGCGCGGTTCAGCCCCGTGGGTACGGGGAACACTTGCCTGTGGGTTATTCTTGTAGAAAGCAAGTCGGTTCAGCCCCGTGGGTACGGGGAACACGCGCTCTCTCGCACTCAAGTAGCGATATATACCGGTTCAGCCCCGTGGGTACGGGGAACACTTCATTTTTCCGTATTTCTTGTATAGTGAGTTCGGTTCAGCCCCGTGGGTACGGGGAACACCCATGGATTAAAAACTTACCACACTCAGTACACGGTTCAGCCCCGTGGGTACGGGGAACACCCGTTTGTTGGTGTTATTAGCGAAGGTACAACCGGTTCAGCCCCGTGGGTACGGGGAACACTAACGAACCAGCACCAACGCAATAACCAGAGGACGGTTCAGCCCCGTGGGTACGGGGAACACTGCAAGACGCTGCGCCTGAGATGTATGCGATGCGGTTCAGCCCCGTGGGTACGGGGAACACAGACCAAGAAAGCAGACAAAGCAAAGCGCATGCGGTTCAGCCCCGTGGGTACGGGGAACACTTTCTACACACACGCTGCATGCGTTCGTGCTACGGTTCAGCCCCGTGGGTACGGGGAACACCGCTTATATGCTTTACGCTCATATGTATTACGCGGTTCAGCCCCGTGGGTACGGGGAACACACCATTCCGGCGTATGTTGCCAATTACTAGACCGGTTCAGCCCCGTGGGTACGGGGAACACTTTAATCAAAATAGCTAGCGGATTTACGTTTGCGGTTCAGCCCCGTGGGTACGGGGAACACCCACTCAGGCTCACTCTTAGCAGCCACACAGGCGGTTCAGCCCCGTGGGTACGGGGAACACACGTCTTTAGTGCTTCGCGCTTCTTCCATCGCCGGTTCAGCCCCGTGGGTACGGGGAACACTTGAGCCATGAATTGACAGCATTCGCATTCCGACGGTTCAGCCCCGTGGGTACGGGGAACACATCTATAAGCAAGCACAACTGCGCCGTGTCACCGGTTCAGCCCCGTGGGTACGGGGAACACGAGACGTTCAGTGACATTAACTGACTAATGGCCGGTTCAGCCCCGTGGGTACGGGGAACACTATAGAGCCGTGTATTGCCCCAGATGGAACACCGGTTCAGCCCCGTGGGTACGGGGAACACTGCTTGAACGTATGTTCGAGGATGAAAACAAGCGGTTCAGCCCCGTGGGTACGGGGAACACCAAAAATATCAATAGAGCAATTAAGGGATGAGCGGTTCAGCCCCGTGGGTACGGGGAACACTGCTCAAAGCTATTAGAAGTTAGTGATGGAACCGGTTCAGCCCCGTGGGTACGGGGAACACTGAGCCTCTAGATGCGATGGTAATTTTCTAGCCGGTTCAGCCCCGTGGGTACGGGGAACACGAGTGGGAAGCAAGAGAGCCTTATTTTAATAAACGGTTCAGCCCCGTGGGTACGGGGAACACGCAGGGCGGATTCGATTGAGTTATAAGTCATGGCGGTTCAGCCCCGTGGGTACGGGGAACACGGCAATGTTTTTTTTATATGTTGTGCAGCAGGGCGGTTCAGCCCCGTGGGTACGGGGAACACGAACGGCCGCCCCTCCCAGAAAATATTTACATCGGTTCAGCCCCGTGGGTACGGGGAACACTTCATTCCGCAGAATACGCCGTCAAATACGAGCGGTTCAGCCCCGTGGGTACGGGGAACACAAAATACAAAGAACTTCCTGAGGTGTGTAAGTCGGTTCAGCCCCGTGGGTACGGGGAACACATCTTGATAGCGGTTATAACTCAGGCTATCACCGGTTCAGCCCCGTGGGTACGGGGAACACTGTTTGCCACATGACTGCCGCCGGTGGTCATCCGGTTCAGCCCCGTGGGTACGGGGAACACAATTCTATATTGCACATAAAGCTCCAACTGCGCGGTTCAGCCCCGTGGGTACGGGGAACACCAACTTAACCAAATCTCGAACTAGTATTGTTGCGGTTCAGCCCCGTGGGTACGGGGAACACAGGTAGGCGTAAACATCGCCGGTACACCTTCTCGGTTCAGCCCCGTGGGTACGGGGAACACGGGAAGATTAAATACCTTATACAAATAGGATGCGGTTCAGCCCCGTGGGTACGGGGAACACCCCACCCAATCAAGCGCTGGTAGTTGCTGGCGCGGTTCAGCCCCGTGGGTACGGGGAACACTAAAGAATGCCTAGTTGTTGAACACGATTGGCCGGTTCAGCCCCGTGGGTACGGGGAACACTTATCCACATGCGCGTCGTTATCGAGCCACCGCGGTTCAGCCCCGTGGGTACGGGGAACACGTATGAGTTGTAAAGCATAGCCACTGGTCAGACGGTTCAGCCCCGTGGGTACGGGGAACACCAATTCTATACACTCTTTTATTTTGAATTCGACGGTTCAGCCCCGTGGGTACGGGGAACACTGATGTGTTTAGTCGGTTATGTCGAAGTCGTGCGGTTCAGCCCCGTGGGTACGGGGAACACCATGTGGAGCAACAAGGAGCAGCGACGCAAGACGGTTCAGCCCCGTGGGTACGGGGAACACTGATTGCCGGCGCCATGTTAGCACTGAAAAACCGGTTCAGCCCCGTGGGTACGGGGAACACTATCGTTCGCGTAAATCCTCAAACTCTGCCCGCGGTTCAGCCCCGTGGGTACGGGGAACACCATGCCCACTGAAGTTCTTGAAATGGTATGTGCGGTTCAGCCCCGTGGGTACGGGGAACACAGCACCTATAAGCTGACCATCTTTACTATAAGCGGTTCAGCCCCGTGGGTACGGGGAACACTCTTCGCGGTCGTACGAACCATATAACGATTCTGGTTCAGCCCCGTGGGTACGGGGAACACAGGGGCGCTACAATTTGGAAAATTGACGATGGCGGTTCAGCCCCGTGGGTACGGGGAACACGGGGCCACCATTGTCTATTACGATAACCGGCGACGGTTCAGCCCCGTGGGTACGGGGAACACTCAGTCGCCCCTTCCGGAGCATGTTCAAATAACGGTTCAGCCCCGTGGGTACGGGGAACACGCACTAGAACCATAGTTATAGAACCCGACACCCGGTTCAGCCCCGTGGGTACGGGGAACACGAGAATAGCTTTAAACGATATCGTTGATGAAGCGGTTCAGCCCCGTGGGTACGGGGAACACGTCGCCTTCATTAGCTCCACGAACGTACAAGGCGGTTCAGCCCCGTGGGTACGGGGAACACATCGCACAAGCTACCATTGACAAGTATTCCGGCGGTTCAGCCCCGTGGGTACGGGGAACACAAATCACTATTAGCAGTATTATATACTGAATCTGTCTCTTATACACATCTCCGAGCCCACGAGACAGGCAGAAATCT
>OJFL01000781.1_pt1 | contig 14636 bp, 10 predicted proteins | sample 1594131 | NCBI WGS metagenome assembly OJFL01 (sample SAMN05416782, study PRJEB24817) | seawater metagenome | isolation source: Sea water | place: Canada:Atlantic | collected 2013-07 | reverse complement strand
GTTCAGACACATCGGTTTTGATATCAAGGATACCGAAAATACCACACATAAAACGAGTTCTCTCTGTTCACTTATTGAAAAAAATGGGTTATTTCTGTCGGGCGCTTGTCTATAAGCAGCGAAAGATTATTATTTTTGATTTGTATGGTTCGCGTGTCTTGAATGTGCCAGTCTGACAGGAAATTGCAAGTATATTGTGATGATAAAATGGAATTTATTAGTTCTTTTGAAGCCTGTTAACGACAAAAATGCAAAAGTATTCTAAATTGCCTGAAAAATCGTCAATGATATACCTTAGCTAGCTGCGACGTTTCTTTTTAGCTCCCAGAAACTAGCGTTCTAACCTCTGTACTATTTACGATTAACAAGTTGCGATTAACAAGTTTCTATTGAATTTTTTATGGATAGTGGAGTTGGTACAGCGATGCACATTGCGAATGCAGTGCAAAAAAACGTGCAGAGTAAATGAAGAAGCCCCGCTGGGACGGGGCTTCACGCTTTTCTTATCTTTAAGCTTTCGGTTTAGCTTTGTTTTTAATACTGGCGCTGAAACTCACTGCCTTCGTTCCATTTAGGCCACATAGGCGCGTTCGCTACATTCACACCAACGTCGAATAACATCTGTGTATCTTGCACTATGCCGCTTAAGTCCCAGCTGTCTCTATACTCATCACATACTTGGTGATAGCAGCCTGTAACGATAACATTCATGCGCTTGCGATATTTAGCTGTTTCCTCATCGGCAGGCTCGTCGCCTCCTTCAGCATAAAGCGCTGGTACGCCTTGCTTCGCAAAACTGAAGTGATCAGAGCGATAGTAGTAGCCTGCCTCTGGTTTATCCTCTTGTGTTAGCACTCTTCCTTGCTTATCTGCAGCCTTTTTAAGATAGGTTTCAAGCTCAGATTTTCCCATTCCAACCACGGCAACGTTTTTAGTTTTACCCAATACATTCATGGCATCCATATTAATATTGGCGACGGTTCTCTCAAGTGGAATGACCGGGTTAGCCGCATAGTACTTGCTGCCTAACAGACCTTGCTCTTCTGCCGTCACGACCAAAAATGATACTGAGCGTTTCGGTCTAGGGGTTAGAGAAGAGTAGGCCTTTGCCATCGCTATCATTGCGGCAGTGCCGGTAGCATTATCATGAGCGCCGTTATAAATTTGATCACCTTCTTTGCTAGCATCTTTACCAAGGTGATCCCAGTGAGCTGTATAGATGATGTGATCATCTGCAAATGCAGACCCTGGTAAAGTTGCAATAACATTATTACTCTCAGACTTTTTGAACGTGTTGTTAACGGTAACTGAGGCTTTGATATCCATGGCTTTGTGATAGAGGCCTTTCATCGCCTTGGCCTTCTCGCTAGTAAAATCTAACCCGGCATCACTGAACACTCTTTTAGCTGCATCTAATGTCAGCCAGCCTTCAACTGCAACTCTGCTCGCGCCTTTGTCGGGTGTTACAAGACCGTATTGAGGACCACTCCAACTGTTTGCCACTACCGACCAACCGTAAGAAGCCGGAGCTGATTCGTGCACAATAATAGCGGCTGCAGCACCCTGGCGACTGGCCTCTTCATATTTGTAGCTCCAACGACCATAATAAGTCATTGTTGTACCCTGAAATTTACCGCTTTTAGGGTTTTCAAAGCCAGGATCGTTGATGAGTATCACCACGGTTTTCCCTGTAACATCTAACCCTTCGTAGTCGTTCCAATCATATTCAGGCGCATTGACACCATAGCCTACGAATACAAGCTCAGAGCCTTCTAGACTCACTGACGCTTGCTCGCGTTTGGATGATGCCACCATGTCTTCTTTATAGGTGAAGCTATTGTCTCCAATTGACATTGTCATGTCGGGGTCAGCAGTAATTTCCATCAACGCTACTTTTTGCAGGTAGCTATCGCCATTTCCCGGCTCTAAACCGGCTTCTTTAAATTGGCTTACCAGATAATCAATTGTCTTCTTTTCACCCTCAGTGGTTGGTAAACGCCCCTCTAATTCGTCTGATGAAAGGATCTTCAACGGCTCTCTGATATCGGTGTCTGAAATGCTGTTATACACGTCATCAAAATTTGTTGACGCCTCTGCTGGCAAGGCGCTTTTCACTTGGTTTTGTGGAGATTCTGTATCGTTAGATGGTGTACATGCACTTACGCTAAAAAGCGCAGGAACAAGCAAGGGCAAGAACATTTTTTTCATTATTAATCTCTATTAATTGTTTTTGTTTGCTCTACAATAGGGAGTGTCGATTTTTGCAAAAATATCAGAAACACATGGTAAAAACCGACACGCCGTAGTCATCAGTATAGAGAATTCCATAATCTGAACCAATAGGTGTTATGCAATCAGCACATATTCCTTTCGATAAAAGCCATCTTCATGATTCTGCCTCTCCTTGTGTTACCGCCCTTTTGTCAGAAGTAAACTTGCTAAATGAAAATGCTTTTCCCAGTGCGCAGCAGCTCAACAGGGTAGTGCAACGTTTTCAACCAAAATGGCAAGGCCCAACGTTCAAGGGACAAAGCACATTTCCAGCTACTGAAAGTCGATACTATGAAACCATTATTGGCGAAGACAATGTGGTTCCCACACGAGAGGACAACTGGCACGATCTATTTAATGCGCTTATTTGGGTTCAGTTTCCGAAAGCAAAATCACTGCTTAATGCACTCCATATTAAGGATATCGCAAACTTCGGGACGAACCCTCGCACGGCGAGACGAAATCGAATAACCCATTTCGACGAATGCGGTGTTGTTTTAGCTATTGAAGCTGGTGACAGTTTTAGTAAAACAGAAAACGTAAGCAAAGCAGAGCTAAACCAGTTTCTTGCTAGCCTCGCTATGCATGAATGGCATGAAGTATTTATTCAGCAGCGAGATAAATGGGGAAAATGCGTAACACCCTTTATCTTCGGACATGCGAATTTAGAAATGATGCTTAGCCCATTTATTGGTTTAACGGGCAAATGGCTTGCCGTCGCTGTTCCTAGTGGTTTTAGCAAATTAGACCCTTGGCAACAAAGGAGTGTGTTAGATAATGCTTTAGTGGAGCGAATAGTGCAGTTAGATAATTTTCAGCAGGCTCCTATTCTAAAACCCGTTCCCTTATTAGGAGTGCCGGGATGGCACCAAGATCAGACGCTCGATTTTTATAATAACAAGGAGTATTTTAGGCCGGTTAGAGAGGGAGCGAAAATGCCGACTCAGTTACCGCTTTGGAAGCCAATATAAAAAGGTTCCAAAGCAGTAAAAACGTGCGATATCAATTAGAATGCGAGTAAAGCAACAAGCCAAATTGAATAAATAATAAGGTAAGGCGCCGTCGCGATTATTGCAGCTTTTTGCTTAGAAAATGATGTCCATTGCGATATACCGACCATAGCAAGGTAGATACCCCAAAACAGCTCTAATCGAATTGCCTGACAAAATGCAAACCACTCAGAATCCATGGGGATACTGAGAATATAGCTCAACGACGTTGGTGCTAATGCAGCTGGCGATATCTGATGGTCGTTGGTAAAGAGCAGTATGGCAAGACCTAATAAGCCTGTTATCACGTACGGCATAGACACCCACCATGAGAAGCCGTACCAGTCTGTGAAACCGAAAACATGACTGTCATCTGCACGGGTGGCTAGGTTTAGATAAACGGCATAGATTGCGTTAATGATAATGAGAGCAAAGAACGCACCAATAAGCTGAGACCACATTAAGCTGCTTCGGGTGAAAAAGGCGCGCATTTGATCTTCTTCAGCTGGGCTCATATCGCCCTGTGCAGCAATATTCAAATTCGCAAACCATTCAATATCAACAAAATTAACGTACAGATACTGCAGTACTAATGTGATGCCCATCACCATAAAAAATGGCATCCAACTCCAGTTGTTCCTTTCTCCAACTGCCTTGAACACGCCATTAGGTTTAAAAAATATATCGTTGCAAGCCTGGAATGGGTTTGAAACCGAGTGCATTTCTTTCTCCCTGAAAATAGTTCTGTTTTTATTTGGTTATTTGGCCATTCGAATAAGAGCGGCTTTTTTAGTAGAGTACGGAGTTGGCTCGCCAAAGTACAGCGCAATGCAAATTTTTCAACATACTAATTTGTAAGTAATTGTTGAGCTAATTTACACGGTAAGTTTAATACCATATAGGGTATAAGAATAAAAAAGGAAGCAACTGCTTCCTTATTCACTTAAAACCTAATCACCGTTCTTTGACTTATTTACCTAGCCCACTGTTCGAGGCTGACATCCATGGGCTAAAAATAAGTCGCATTAAGAAGGCAAAGCACAATGGCGCTGTACACAATGGATATAGGTAGACCTATTTTTATGAAATGGGAAAACCGGTAGTTCGCGGCATTGTATACCAGTAAATTAGTTTGATACCCAAAAGGTGATATAAAGCTAGCACTTGCAGCAAAGGCAACCGCTAAAGCAAAGGGCATGAGCGGAGCACCAATAATTTCTACTAAGCCGTACGCAAAAGGAAACATTAAGGCAGCTGCGGCATTATTAGTCACAAATTCAGTAAGCAAAAGTGTAATCAGGTATATAGCGATTAATGCAATAAACCAGTCAGTGCCAGACAGTATGGGCATTAACGCTTGAGTTGTAACAGCAATTACCCCTGAAGTTTCAAGTGCAGTAGCTAAACTCAACGCGCCCACAATCACCACAATTAAATTGAGGGGAAGGTTTCGTTTCATTTCACCACTAGACGTTACTTTCATGATGACCAAAACAGCAGCCAAAAATAGCAAACCAATGGCTAAATTAATAATGTCAGATGCAGCAAGTGCAACAGTAGTTAAAAAGCCACCTAACGTGATCCATTCTTGCTTGTTGGTGAGCGGGCGAGCGATTTTTTGCTCTGAAAGTACGAAGAAGTTCTTGCTCAGGTTTTGTCTAGTCGCAAAGTCAGGGCCTGTTGCGAGAAGCAAAAAATCACCAGACTTTAATTTTATTTCCCCAAGTTTACCTGAGAGTTGTTCCCCGTCTCTGCGTATGGCAACAACGGCGGCATCAAACAACGCCCTAAAACCCAACTGCTTTATTGTTTGCCCAATTATTTGTGCACGATTTGATACCACTACCTCGGTTAGGCTTTCCCGCAAAACGCCATCGGTTTCGGCAAACATACTTAAGCCTTTTATATGGCTTAAATTGTCTAGCTTTTGTACGTTACCCGAAAACATCAGCTTATCGCTTTCTAGAATAACAACCTCAGGGCCGACAGGGGATATCAAATTCTTATCTCTGACAATCTCTACTAAGAAAAGCTCGGGAAGGTTTCTCAAATGATTTTGTTCGACAGTTTTGCCAATAAGCTCTGAGCCGGCTTCAACCTCAGCTTCTACCATATAGGCAAAGTAGCTACTGTCCTTATTGCCGATATTCGGTAGTAGTGGCAGTAACAGAAACATCAATAAACCGCAGCTCAACCCAGCAACAGTACCGTATAGGGTAAAGTCAAAGAAGTTGAAGCCAGGATGTCCATGCTCTTGCAAAAAACTATCGACTATAAGGTTTGTAGACGTTCCAATTAATGTCACCGTACCACCTAAAATAGCGGCATAGGACAAGGGGATAAGTAATCTTGACGCTGGATGATGTTGGTTTTGCTTGATGGGGCCTATGAGGCTTGCCACAATAGCAGTGTTGTTGAGAAGCGCTGATGAGATAAATGTCAGCGAGAACAATCGCCAATATGACCGTGTAAAGTCAGCAGTCACTAACTTTCTGCCAAGGCGTTTGATAAGTGCAGTTTTATCAATGGCACTACTGACTAAAAGCAGCAAAACAAGGGTGATTAAGCCCTTGTTCGTCAAATTTAGTAGAATGTCATCTAGCGATAATTGCTGCGTAACCAGTAAACCCAACACTGCACCAGAAAATACAGTGGAAGGGCGCTGATTGGTAAAAATCAGCGCAAAAATCGTACTGGCAAAAATTGCCAGTACGATGAACTGGGTAACATCCATATATTGTCCAGTCCTGCTTATAGCTTAGAAATATCCACAGCGTTCCAATGAGGGAAGTGCTTACGCACAAGCTCGTTGAATTCTAATTCAAACTCAGAAAAGTTTGCAGAAGCATGCTGTGCATCACCAGAAATGGCATCAATTACCATACCCGCACCTACCGTACCGTTGGTAAGGCGATCGATAACGATAAATGAACCCGTTGGACGGTTGCGTTTATAAGGGTCACATGCAATAGGCTGAGTAAATTTCACATCAACCACTCCAATCTCATTGAGATTTAGGTGCATAGCATCGGCTTTTTCCAATGTGTTAACGTCTATTTGATTATCGATATGAGCGACAACACCAGGTGTTGATTTCGTTGCAAACTTAAACAAGTATTGCTTGTTTGGCATCAATGGCTCTTCAGACATCCACACAAGATGAGTTTTGAACTGCGTAGAAAGCAAAGGCAAATTATCTGACTTTACAATCATGTCGCCACGAGAGATATCGATTTCATCTTCTAGAGTAAGCGTTACCGCCTGAGGTACATAAGCGCGCTCTTGGTCACCCTCAAAAGTCACTACTTGCTTAACTTTTGATGTTTTGCCAGAAGGAAGTGCAGTAATTTCGTCTCCTGGCGCTACTTGACCAGAAACCACTGTGCCTGCGAATCCGCGGAAATCTAAGTTAGGACGGTTAACATACTGTACTGGAAATCTGAAGTCGTCATGGTTGTCGTCTTCGCCAATCTCGATGTTCTCCAGCATCTCCATTAATGGCGTGCCGTTAAACCAGGGTGTGTTTTCGCTAATACTTACAACATTATCGCCTTCAAGCGCAGACAGTGGAACAAATTGAATATCAGGAATATCAAGTTGCTCAGCAAACTTAAGATAGTCAGCTTGAATCTGCTCGTAAACGTCTTGCGAATAGTCCATTAAATCCATTTTGTTGATAGCAACAATAACGTGTTTAATACCCAACAATGAAACTAGGAACGAATGACGCTTGGTTTGTACTTTTACTCCGCCGCGTGCGTCGACAAGGATGATAGCAAGGTCGCAGGTGGACGCGCCGGTTACCATGTTACGTGTATATTGCTCGTGCCCTGGTGTGTCAGCAATAATAAATTTACGCTTGTCGGTTGAAAAGTAACGGTAAGCTACGTCAATTGTTATACCCTGCTCACGTTCAGATTGAAGACCGTCTACAAGTAAAGCAAGGTCTACTTTCTCGCCTGTTGTCCCCGATTTCTTGCTGTCTTTTGTAATAGCGGCAAGCTGGTCTTCGTAAATCATTTTCGAGTCGTGAAGTAGACGACCAATAAGTGTACTTTTACCATCATCTACGCTTCCACACGTAAGGAATCGTAGCATGTCTTTCTTTTCGTGCTGTTCTAGGTAAGACAGAATGTCTTGTCTTAATAATTCGTTTTCGTTGTTCATGTTATGCGCTCACAAGGAAAAAGGGGTTTAACACAGATTCTTTCTGATTGTAGGTAAGATCTTCTGCTTTGGTGTCTAATGGGTTTGCTGGGTCGAGCACAGTTACTCTAGCACCAGCTGCAATGGCAACAGCATGCGCTGCACCTGTATCCCACTCCGATGTGGGGCCTAAACGAGGGTAAAGGTGGGCTTCACCTTCCGCCACTAAACAGAGTTTTAAAGAACTTCCCATAGCTACCAGTTCAGTTTCACCTTCAAGTTGTGCTAGTAAATTCTGAATTTCAGGGCTTTGATGAGAACGACTTCCGACTATTTTCCACACGTCGTTACCGCTGTGTTTCTTCGCCATGATAGGCGTGAACACATCGTCGATTTCGGTCCAAGCACCTTCACCAACAATACCCACATAGCTTTTGTTTAACGCTGGTGCGTAAACAATACCCATAGTCGGTTTACCGTTTTCGATAAGTGCAATATTTACCGTAAACTCACCGTTTTTCTTAATAAACTCTTTCGTGCCATCAAGAGGGTCGACCAGCCAGTATGACTGCCACTGCTTGCGCTCGTCCCACGAGATATCAGCCGATTCTTCAGATAGGATAGGTAAATCAGACTCTGCAGTAAGAGCGTCTACGATAACGTTATGGGCAGCTAAATCAGCCTCAGTTAGCGGGCTAGTATCCTGCTTTTCGTAAATCGCAAAGTCGTTCTCATAAATCGCCATTATTTTATCGCCTGCCTCTTTGGCAATGCGTAGCACGATTTGTGCTAAAGAATTAATAGGCATTGTCATTTACACCAATCCTTTTTCTTCAAGCAGAGCATATAAACGTTCAACGGTTTGCTCTGCAGATTCGTCCTGATACGTTAAGTGTACTTCTGGTGCTTCGGGCGCTTCGTAAGTTGAGTCGATGCCGGTGAAGTCTTTGATTTCGCCGCTACGAGCTTTCTTATACAAACCTTTAGGATCGCGCTGCTCGCACACTTCAAGTGGCGTGTCGATAAACACTTCTACAAACTCGCCTTCTTCCATTAAGCTGCGGCAATAATCACGGTCAGCTTTAAACGGAGAGATAAACGCAGTCAGTACCAAGGTTCCAGCGTCAACAAATAGCTTGGCAACTTCGCTGATACGGCGAATGTTTTCGACCCTATCTTTATCGCTAAAGCCTAAATCGCCACATAAACCGTGACGTACGTTGTCGCCATCTAACAGGTACGTATGTTTATTTTGCTCGTGAAGTTTTTTCTCAAGCAAGTTGGCTAACGTAGATTTACCAGAACCACTTAACCCGGTAAGCCAAAACACGCGAGGTGTTTGACCTAACTTTTCAGAACGGGTAGTTTTATTGACTTCATGTTTATGCCAAACAACATTGTCGGTGGCCATTAGAAGTACCCTTCCATTTTCTTCTTCTCCATAGAGCCTGCGCTGTCATGGTCGATAACGCGGCCTTGACGCTCAGACGTCTTGGTAAGCAACATCTCTTGAATAACTTCTGGAAGTGTTGCCGCTGTTGACTCAACAGCACCGGTCAATGGATAGCAACCTAGAGTACGGAAGCGAACAGAGCGCATTTCTGGCACTTCGCCTTCTTCTAACGGCATGCGGTCATCATCTACCATTATCAAAACGCCGTCACGCTCTACTACTGGGCGAGGCTTTGACAGATACAGCTGTGGAATATCGATGTTTTCAAGGTAGATATATTGCCAGATATCTAGCTCAGTCCAGTTAGACATTGGAAATACACGAATACTTTCGCCTTTGTTTACCTGTGAATTATAAATGTTCCACAACTCTGGGCGTTGATTCTTTGGATCCCAGCGATGGTTGCTGTCACGGAATGAATAAACACGCTCTTTGGCGCGAGATTTTTCTTCATCACGACGGGCGCCACCGAATGCAGCATCAAATTGATACTTATTCAGTGCTTGTTTAAGAGACTGGGTTTTCATTATATCAGTGTGTTTTGCTGAGCCGTGGCTAAATGGGCCTACGCCAGCTTCAACACCTTCTTCATTGATGTGAACAAGCAGATCAAAGCCGTGCTTTTTCGCCTGCTCATCGCGGAATTTTATCATTTCGCCAAACTTCCACGTGGTGTCTACGTGAAGTAGAGGGAAAGGAATTTTACCTGGTGCAAACGCTTTACGTGCTAGATGAAGAAGAACCGAAGAGTCTTTTCCTACCGAGTAAAGCATTACTGGGTTGTCAAACTCAGCAGCAACTTCTCGAAAAATTTGGATACTCTCGGCTTCGAGTTGTTTCAAATGCGTGATAGACGGGATACTTGCAGTCATTTTGAAGTCCGATTTATGTTATATAAAAAAAAGTTATATGCGGGTTGTTTTTCTGCATAGAAAGATAACATATTTATTTTCAAAAGTAGTATGCCATTTTGCTATTTAAAATAGCTTACTTATTCTCAAAAATAGAAAGGCTATATAATTTAGTCATAAGCGTTTGTTTTGGCGACTAGAACGTAAAAAGCCTCAAATTGCGAAACAATTTGAGGCTTTACAAAACAATGAATTTCTTATTAACGCGCGTTAAATTGCTTTTGAAACTCATCGAAGGTTTCAGTGACACCCTCGCGCGGCTTGCCTGTTTTACTCAGGATAATAATAGTTAGGCTGGAAAGAATAAACCCAGGTACTATTTCATACATCCAGTCTCCGAGGGCTTGGCCGTTGATAGTTACCGGTAGATATATCCACAGTAATACAGTTACCGCACCTACAACCATTCCGCCTAAAGCTGCTCTTCGAGTCATTTCACGCTTAAATAAGCTAAATAGAACCAATGGACCGAATGCGGCGCCGAACCCTGCCCAAGCATTGCTGACTAGGGTCAATATGGTGCTGTCTCTGTCGTACGCTAAAAATATTGAGACTAGCGCAACTGCAATTACGCTTAGTCGACCGGCAATAACTAACTCTTTGTCAGAGGCGTCTTTACGTAAAAATGCTTGATAAAAATCACTGGTAAGTGAACTAGACGTTACTAACAGTTGCGATGAAATTGTACTCATAATCGCCGCTAAAATTGCGGCTAATAAGAAGCCACCAATAAGAGGGTGGAATAAAATTTGTGAAAGGTAGATGAAAACGGTTTCGGGGTCGATGGAATTACCATTTCCGGTGACGTAGGCTAGCCCAAATAAGCCAGTCATTAGTGCACCAATAATAGATACGATCATCCAACTCATACCAATGTTACGGGCTTTCGGAATATCCTGCACCGAGCGTATCGCCATAAAGCGCACAATAATGTGTGGCTGACCAAAATAACCCAGTCCCCAGGACATCAGCGACACTATACCAATAAAGGTTAAGGCTTCATTCGAAGATGCATCCATAAATGCGTCAAACAAAGCAGGGTTGATGTTATCAAGAGCATCGATAGATGCGCCAATACCGCCCAATTCACTGATAACCACCGCTGGTACCATGATTAGCGAAACAAACATGATACAGCCTTGTACAAAGTCGGTCATGCTAACTGCCATGAACCCGCCGACCAATGTATAGGCAACAACAACGCCTGCAGTGACATACAAGCCAGTTTCGTAACTCAACCCGAACGAGGTTTCAAATAATTTGCCGCCGGCAACTACACCTGACGATGTATAAAGAGTGAAGAAAACGACAATAACGACAGAAGCGATAACTCGAAGAATGCGTGAGTTATCTGCAAAACGATTTTCGAAATAATCCGGAATGGTGATGGAGTTGCTGGCAACTTCTGTATAGATACGCAGTCGTGGGGCGACAAGTAAATAATTGGCTAGTGCGCCTAGCGTTAAACCTACGGCAATCCAGCCTGCAGATAAGCCCGAGACATACATTGCTCCCGGAAGACCCATTAACATCCAACCACTCATATCAGACGCGCCAGCGGATAAAGCGGTAACGGCCGGGCCTAACTGGCGGCCACCTAACATATAACCTTCAACGTTGGTGTCTGTTTGCCGGTAAGCAAAAAGACCTATCCCCAACATTACAACAAAATACAAACCCAACGAAATAATCGTGCCAGTAGCCATATATGTTCCCTTTAATTTTTATTCCATGCTATCACCAATAATTTGGAGTCTCCATGTAAGTATGTGCTCACTGGTTGGTTTTTGAACGGTTTTTAAAAGATCATGCTAATTTTGATAATATTTATCCAACTGTGGGTTTACTAGCATAAGACTCTCGCTAGCACCAGCATAACCCCTGTGTTCGAGGGGCTCGAGGGGAAAAGTCTTTGAAGCCTGCGAATTCGGGTGTTTATAAGGATATTAATAGAGGGTACTAGGTAGTAGTAGGGGTTAATAGCTGTGCGCCAATGTTGTCGATTCAACTCTTGAGCGCCCGCGATTTTTTGCTTTGTATAACAGGTCGTCGCACAATTTAATAACAGATTCAGAGTTTGTTGTTCCGTTTAGTGCAACAACGCCACTAGAAAATGACACGGTGAATGCTTTATTGGTAGTAGACCAATTTGTTTTACTTGAGAAGGAGTTGTTTAACTCGTCAAGAATTGCTGTCACTTCTTGTTCTGTGGAATGTTCAAAGTAAATAAGAAATTCTTCGCCGCCATACCGGCACACTAAGTCACTCTTTCGAATTCTTTGGCGAATGATATCGCTAAATGTACTTAATACTTCATCACCTACAGCATGACCATATTTGTCATTGATGCGTTTAAAGTGATCTATGTCGAGCAATGCAAGACAGGAAGATGGATGTCTTTTAAGCAGTGCTTTTAATTGTCGTAGCATTGCTCGTCTGGTAAGAGCGCCTGTAAGGGAGTCGGTATTGGCTTGCTTATCGCTTTGTTTTTTGGCTAGCCATAACCATGAGGTGATCATGAGGCAGATAACTGCGATAAGTGCAAATACTGCGGTGCGCAAGTCCGCTTTGTCTCCTGTTAATCCCACTTTTTCTTGCTGTAATGAGTGCAGTTCTTTTTGGCGATATTCAGCAAGTTCAATATCTTTTGAAAGCAAATCTAGCTTGATTCTGCTTGCTGACTGAAACCTCTCCCCATGATAGTTCAGAAGTGCCAGCTGATACTTTTCTTGGTATGAAAATGCATTTTCGATATCACCTCGGATGTTATAAATATGCTTCAGTATGAGGTACCTATTCAACACGGCTTTATTTTTTAGAGGCGTGGAAGAGTATTTCTTTTCAAATGCTTCCTCAAGCTGAAGAATCGAATAATTAAATTCCTCATCGTTTCCATTCACTGCGTTATATATTGCGTTGGCAGTAGGCTTTATGTCAGCAGACTCGTTTGGAAACAAAACCGAAGAGTTCAAGACTCGAGTGCTAAGTTCAGTCAGTTTTGCCTTGTCTCCCTCTCTTAGTCGAGAGCCATAAATACTCATTTCAAACATATCTACAAACACACTTTTAAAGTGGTCGTCAACGGGGGCGCTATCTCTCGCTTCTTCAATTAATTCTAGAGCTTCGTCGAACTTGCCAAGTCGGTTTAGAGTACTAATTGCGAATAAAAAGTCCGTTGTTTCTAAAGAGCGATACTGTCTTTTCAAAGATATGAACTTTTTGGCATGCTCGGCTGATTTGGTCGGTACATTCAAGTTTAGGTATAAATCCGCTAAATCATTGTGCGCATCAACCAGATTAATTTCCATTACGAGTTTGTTACCTGATGGTTCACTGGGTAAATGAGGCAACGCAAACTCTATTTCATTTATCGCTTGTATAGGTGCTGTATCAATCAACTCCGACGCAATCCACATACTAACCGTTATGATTGCTACTTTGTTACCTGAGCGTAGAAGGTCGTTCTTTAAGCTGTAAAGTGCAGGAACAGTTGAGCTAAGACGCTTCACTGAGCCTTTAAAATCATTGAAACCTTTAATATAGATATGGTACGCCTTCAAAAAAGCGTAAGTTTTAATATCGGCTCTCTTTAAAGCTTGCCAATGTCTATCTAAGAGAACTTCTTTTATAACAACGGGGACTTTTGGCGCATCAACGTGTTGAGCGTTAGATAGGGCTATCACATGCCGAAAAACAACACTTATATCCGATTCATCAGATTGGAGTTTGCTTTGCTTGAGTTGTTGGAGAATGTTTTCGTTTGAGAGCTCAGAAGGATAATTCCATTCATAAAGCACGGCATGAGTGAGGTTAGCGTAGCGGTTAATTTTTTCCGCATCGCCATTTTGAAGCGATGAGGCAAAAACTAAAGAGGGGATATATATTAGTAAAAGCAAAGAGGCTTTTACAAATATATTTACACTACTGATACTCACTTTGCGACCTGCTTACTCTATCTTTTTTATCGTGATGCTTTTCAATCGCCGCAATACCCTATAATGGCTATTTTTAGAAAATCATTAGTAGGTCATGAGACGCAAACGGGCACAGAGTATATAAGGTGTGAGGGCGGTTTGCATGTTAAATTATCAGTAATACTGTAAAGTCTGTAATCGGCGAAAAAATTGGGGAGAGCACTTACATCAATTTAGCTTTAGATATTCAGCTTACTCAGGCAGTAAACTGCATTCTTTTTGCCACCGCCTCTTTCATCTTTGTAAGATCAGCACGCTTATCACCGACAACAATGATGTTTGCCTGCCTCATTTTTATGCTTTCTCCGTGAAAGCGATTGTCTTCAAAATAGCTAGGAAGCTCCATGTGCTCGTCTTTAGGTACCACGAATACCGACATTTTTCCCTGCGGGGTATCAATAATCAAATGCAGGCTTCTCACCGTATTTAAGTGACAGTAGTTAGCTACCTCAATACCCTCAATCATGTCGCTAAAACTGGCGCCGAAGCTTGCTAATTTTGCATTTACCATATTCAGGTCAACAGGCAAAAGAGAGTGTGCTTCTTCCACCTCTGCATACTGCATATGGGCGAGCGCTTGCCCTGAAAGGTCGACCGAGTCCTGGTTCCACATAGTGATACTTATACCAATAGTAAAAGCCACTGAAGCTGCGACAGCCATATACCAACGGCTTCTTTTCTTATAGCGATTGAATTCATCAGCAGACTGCTGCCAAATAAGCTTGCTCGCTAAATCATCAGGTACTTCAACTTTTAACGCCTGCTTAAGCTTTTTGTCCATTTGTTTTTGCTCATGCCAAAAGCTACGCTTTTTTTCATCGGCATTTGCTGCGGCAATAAGGTCGCTGTCCTGTCTCTTATACACATCTGACGCTGCCGACGATATGCAGTG
>OJFL01000780.1_pt1 | contig 14638 bp, 11 predicted proteins | sample 1594131 | NCBI WGS metagenome assembly OJFL01 (sample SAMN05416782, study PRJEB24817) | seawater metagenome | isolation source: Sea water | place: Canada:Atlantic | collected 2013-07 | reverse complement strand
TGCCTGTCTCGTGGGCTCGGAGATGTGTATAAGAGACAGGGCTCACACCATGGATCTTCAAGCTCGCCACCTTCGTGAGAAATATGCCACGCGTTAGCATCACGGCTGTAAATTTTTGTTGCTGAAGCAGAACACGGTATATCGCGCTCGGCTAAGTAATCTAGTAGTGACTCACGGCTTGATAAGTCCCACTCACGCCATGGTGCAATGACTTTTAAATCGGGTGCAAGTGCTGCAAAGCATGATTCAAAACGTACCTGGTCGTTACCTTTACCCGTGCAACCATGGGCAACAGAGTCGGCACCCAACTCCCGGGCAACCCGAGCTAGATGCTTGGCAATCACCGGGCGAGACAGAGCCGACACCAGGGGGTAGCGCTTTTGGTAGAGGAATAGAAACCTTTGAGTCGCTGCAGCGCGTGAGCAAGCAAGTTAGCGGTGGCGTTATTAATGACTGTGGCCACTGGATGCAAGAAGAAAAACCCGAAGAAATTTTAGATCATGTCTTGCCTTTTCTGGATGAAGCATCAAGCAAAACCTAGCGTTTTTACTGTGCGGTCCATCCTCCATCAACAATCAAGTGAGTGCCAGTAACCATGCCCGCTGCTGGAGATGCCAGATAAACCGCCGCAGCTGCTACATCCTCCAATTTGGCCAAACGGCCCATCGGAATTCTAGAAGTGACGAATGCTTTCTTTTCCGGTGTATCGACGATACGCTGAACCATCGGTGTTTCTGAAAATGTTGGGCCAATACTATTCACACGGATATTTTTATCAGCCAACTCAACCGCCATCGCTTTGGTAAGCCCCTCAATCGCATGCTTAGTCATGCAATAAACCGTTCTATTGGGAGAGCCTACATGCCCCATCTGAGAGGACATATTAACGACACACGCACCTTTTTCATCTAAATCTGTAGACTTCAACATCACTTGGACTGCTGATTGCGCAGCCACAAAACAAGCCCTTACATTTAAATCCAGCATAGTATCTAAATGATTGTCACTGACGTCAAGAAAAGGTTCTGGAAAATTTGTACCCGCGTTATTAACCAGAATATCCAAACGCGATAACCCATCTATCGCATTACGCAATTTTTGATCATCTGTCACGTCGCATACAATTACAGAGGCCTCACCACCATCTTGACGTATAGAATCTGCAGTTTCTTGTAGGTAGCTTTCGGTTCGTCCAAGTAAAACAACTGACGCACCAGCTTTCGCATAAGCCATGGAAATCGACGCCCCGAGCCCTTTGCCTGCACCTGTTACTAATGCTACACGACCGTCAAGTCGGAAGGAGGACATAGAGAACTGCTCCGTCATCGTCTCCTACTCCCTTCCTAACTTACCAATACCAAATCAGTCACTTCAAGTTTCAGGCTGACTCACCAAACATATCATCAACGTGTGATTGCGGTAGCCGTTTTGTTAGGAGACTCACAACGACCATCGTGATTGCTGCCGCAATAATGCATAGGCCTGCGATCACAAACGGATTTTTATAAGGTACATCTTTGAGCACAAAACAATAGATGACGCTGATTCCGAAGCCAATCACACCCACCAAGAATGAGGCAATCGCCCCAGCCTTAGTAGCCCGTTTCCACAACGAACCAATCAAAAGAGGTCCCGTCGCCCCAGAGAGGATGCCGCCAACTCCCATCCACAGCAGCACTGCCAAGAACTGCGGTGGTTCCCACGCTAGCCAACAAGCCACCACGCCAACTAAAACAATAGCCACTCGAGAAATATTGAGTGCTATTTGCTCAATCTGCTCTTTAGATTTATTTTTATGTATAACTGGTGCGAAGGTCTTCTTATACAGGTCGTTACTAAAAATAACTGCAATCGAGATAAAAAGACCATCGGAGGTCGACATAATGGCTGACAACACACCGACACCTAAGAGCCCAGCGAAAAACGGGGGAAAGAGTTGTGTGAATAGAACAGGAATCGCCGCATCAGGTCTGATATCCGCGCCGAATAGTGCACGGGCATGCAGTCCACCTAAAACAGTAAAACCCAAGATGGAACCGACCGGAATGGCGATTAGCATGAATGTACGGATCTGTTTAGGGTCTTTGAGCGCAAACGCTAGCTTGCCGATATGCGGGTTCATAGCAAACGGGATGTGCGCAACAAAAATTAATGAGATCACCCAGAAACTACCGAAGAGGACATCGCCTTCTTTAAAGTAATTATCCCAACCCAGACTCGGGTCTTGCTTGACCAGTGCGTCGTTGATAAGCGATGGGCCCGTCCCTTCGAAACCGACACCCATGAAAAATATCACGCCAATGATAAGCGCGATCAAGACCATCATTACGCCTTGAATACCATCAGTCATAATGTCGGCATGGGAACCACCCATCGTAATGTACAGAGCGATCACCGCAACACTGGCTAAAATGCCATGCTGATAATTTAAACCGAGCAATACCTCAAATATTGTAGCTGCCGCAACGATCTGAGCGGCAATGTAATACACCAGTAAAATCGAAACGAGTGCAAAGGCGATTCTCAAAAAATTACTGTTATATCGCTGACCCAAGAATTCAGGAAGTGAATTAGAACGAAACTTATCGCCGGCACGTTTAATCAGTTTGATCGCTAAAATCATCCCCAGATAAATAGCGATCGGATAAGTTGCGGGATACCAAATTGCTGCGAAACCTTTGGAATAAGCCATTCCAGGCACGCTCATAAATGTTGCACCACTGGCAATTGTTGCTGCAAAAGCAAATGCCAACGTTATCGGGCCATAGGCACCACGGGCCACCGCGAAATCCTCATCATTATTGGTTTTCTTCATCCCCCAAACACCAATACTGATAAATAGCACCAAAAAGGCGACTACCCAAATCCATCCCCACATCCCGATATAAGTATCCATATCTTATTTACTCTCTAAAATTTTAGTTTAAAACGAGAAATTGAACTTCTTATTCCCAATCTGAGTCCGATTTCATCGCTATATATGTCATACCGATCACCCAATAGCTAATGACGATAATGCACATGAGAGTTAGAACGTTCATAATATCTCCTTCCGCTAAGTACTTTTTTCATTTTAAGTTATTAACTAAATGCTAACACTAAAGGCAAAAAGCCAATACCTTTTTACTTACACCATTATTTTTGCACAGCACAAATAGTAGACCCATTAAGAACGGTCACAGACGTAATTAACTTAAAAAATGTAATTCAAAAAATGACAACAACCTCATGGCACCAGCAAAACAGACCTTAATAAAATATTTATCAAAGGGAGCTCTTCTACTTCTGATGAGTGGACTCTTCGCTTCTGCGTATGCAGAATCAACGCATGTATCTGTTGCGCGTTTGGGTGATATTGTGACTTTTCCAATCACGACCGCCTTCGCTTCCGTCATTACGCTAAACGACAGCAAATTATCTGCAGAGGTGTCCTCCCGGATCTTGGCCATTAACGCAGAAGTAGGTCAAGTAGTTGAAAAAGACGATATCTTAATTATGCTGGATGCAAAGGATTACAATATTGCGCTGCAGCAGGCGAGGGCAAATCTAACATCTGCTCAATCTAAATTTGATCTTAGTAAAATACAACTTGAGAGAGCAAATACATTGGTGTCGAAAGGGTTTATCTCTCCAGAAGCACTGAACGTAAGGGAAACTGATTTTGCCAGCACTAAATCTCAAGTTGCCCTTTATGAAGCAAAGTATGAGGCTGCGAAGCGGTCAGTAGAAAAATGTTCAATTAGGGCGCCATTCAAATCCGTCATCAGAGAACGCATAGGCCAAGTTGGCGAAATTACAACACCAGGCGTTTCGCTGCTGCGACTGAGTGATCTTGAGAACATAGAGATTGAGGCTAAAATTCAACCCAGACATGGTAAATCATTAACAGCGAGCTCCGCTATTCAGTTTATAAATGGCGAGAGATCCTACTCTGTCGCAGTTAAGCGAATCGTTCCAGTAGTAAACGAACAAGAACGAAATCAAACGGTTCGTTTACGGTTTCTAAAAGACAAACCACCAATAGGTTCTGCGGGAACCATCATGTGGCGCAGCAATAAACCACATGTGCCTGTAGATTTAGTAGTCCAAAGAAACGGACAACTCGGCGTATTTATATATTCCTCCGAGCAGGCAACATTCTTCGAGCTGCCTCATGCATCAGAGGGCAGTCCAGCATTCATTAGTCTTCCACTCGAAACTCTAGTAATCCATCAAGGTCAATACAGAGTGCAGGACGGCCAGGCTGTTTTGGTTTCTGGTGATCAGTAAATTATTAACGTTTCGCTAAATCATGTCACTGATTAAGCAATTCTTGTCCAATCATGTGATCGCAAACCTCACGTTTGCGATCGTTATCCTTATGGGTATTGGGGGTTATCTCTCAATGCCAAGAGAACAAGACCCAGAAATTAACTTTAATTGGATCAATATCACTACTGGCTTGAGAGGCGCCTCAACCGAAGATGTCGAGAAATTGGTAACCCAGCCATTAGAGGATGCGATTCGGCAAGTTTCAGATATTCGTTACGTTTCCTCGCGAAGCCAAGAGGGCATTTCAACCATCCTGGTACGATTCCAAGATGTCTCGAGCGCAACCTTTGATAAACGCATTAATGATTTACGACGAGAAATACAAAACAAAGCCAGTCAAGAATTGCCAGCCGAGGTTAGTGACCCACGCATTATAGAAATTTCGACATCCAACGGCTTCCCATCGGCGATGGTTTTAGTTGTAGGTCAAGCTGATGATGAACTTTTACGCAATTCGGCACGTCAAGTGCGCGATGATTTGGAGCGATTACCAGGCGTTGATGACGTGTTTGCCGTTGGTTTACACGACCCAGAGTTGCTCGTTGAATTCAACCCTGAAAAATTAGAGGCGCACCAAGTATCACCAACCAATGTTGCCGATTCCGTCTTCGCGTGGTTTCGAGACGTATCTGCGGGTGGCATTACGGTGGGCAACCAGGATTGGTTAGTTCGCTTAGTGGGCAAAAAAAATGACCCAGAATTTCTAAATTCTATTCCAGTCAAGCTAATTAAAAACGCCGATTATGTCCCACTGTCAGCGGTAGCCAATGTTTCGACATCCAGAGAAAAGCCCATTCAACTTGCGAGCCAAAATGGACAGCACGGCATACTTCTCTCGGTGACAAAAAAAAGCTATACCAATACGATTAATCTTGTTGATCGTGTCAGCGCTTATCTTGATGAAAAAAATACCACTCTTTTCAAAAATGGTATCAGTCTTAACTTAGTGGACGACCAAACCATACCTACCAAAGAAGCCATCAACGTGATGCAGATCAATGCCGGATTGGGATTGCTGTTAGTCCTTGCAACAACATGGGCTTTTCTAGGAGGCCGCATGGCCATTTTGCTAAGCCTTGGCATTCCATTTTCAATTGCAGGAGCCTTTGCCGTTATTTATGCAATCGGGTGGACACTTAACGTATCCATACTCCTTGGGGTAGTGATTGCTTTAGGTATGTTGGTCGATGATACCGTCGTGGTCGTAGAGGCCATTTACTATCGAATTTCCAGAGGATTAGACGCAGCGACTGCTTCTATAGAAGGGCTGCGTGAGGTTTTTGCTCCCGTACTGACATCTGTACTCACAACAGTTGCAGCCTTTCTACCCCTCATGCTGCTGCCTGGAATTGTAGGCAAATTTATGCTCGTGGTGCCTGCTGTTGTTACACTAGCACTGGCATTTAGCTTATTCGAAGCTTTTTGGATGCTACCCGCGCACATCATGGGACTGAAGCTAAACTTCAACAACAAATCCCGTGTGCAGCTCATTAGGGAAAGCAAGACGCGCTTGATACGACACAGATATAGCAAAACACTCCTGTTTGTCATCAGACGACCAAAAACATTTTTATCACTTGCGGGACTCAGTTTTGCCATCGCGCTATCTGCAGTTGCGGCGGGTTTCGTAAATATTCAATTTTTCGCTTTTGATCCCATACGCATTTTTTACGTCAATGTTGATATGCCCTCGGGCACTCCGCTAGAAGAAACAATGCGGTGGACAAAAAAGATTGAAGTAAAGGTTAGAAATCACGTCTCTCCTGAAGAAGAACGCGCGATAACTTCAATCGCGGGGATTAAATATACGGATACTGCTCCGCTGTATGAAAACCGTTATGGGCAAGTAATTGTTAGTCTAAAACCGCGTGAAGGTGACTTTAGGGAAGTAGATATGGTGATCGACGAAATGAGAGCTGAGGTAGGCGCCAACAACGGCCCCGCCAATGTGACGTTTACCCGCATCTCAGGAGGACCTCCACTCACAAAACCTATTAGCGTCAAAATTCGAGGTGATAATTTTGAAGAGTTAAGAGCTGTTACCTCTCACTTACAAAAATTTCTTGAAACCATTGGATCTGTATCTGATATCAGCAGTGATGACAGTCCGGGGAGAAATGAATTAAATTTAAAACTGAATTACGAATCAATCAACCGAATCGGCATAGACCCCCTATCCGTAACTCGCTCAATCCGATTATTCGTCGATGGTGAAATCGTCACCTTCCTACAATCGGAAGGTGAAAAAATAGAAGTTCGTGTCAAAGCGCAATCAAAAAACTTAGCGGGAATAGATGAACTTCTCTCCCAATCGATCACAACGCCGTCAGGAGATCAGGTCGCATTAAAAGAATTAGTGCATATCGAAACAGGCAGGTCACGGGAGAGCATTAGACATTACAACTTTCGTCGAACAATTACGCTTGAAGCGGACATTGATCGCGAAAAAATAAACGAAGTAGAAGTTAACGGACTCATTAAAAATGAGTGGGGGAAAATCAAGTTAGATCACCCTAACGTCTCGCTCGATTTCTCTGGCGCATTGGATGATATTCAAGAAAGTCTAGATGCCATGCTATTGCTTTTCTTATTTGGCATCAGTCTGATTTACTTATTGATAGGAACACAATTCAAAAGTTATTTCCAACCTCTGATTATTCTAGTTACCGTTCCCCTGGCATTCATAGGAGTCGTTATTGGCCTTATCATCACGCAGAATCCTCTGAGCTTGTACACGATGTACGGGATTGTCGCCCTTACCGGAATTTCCGTTAATAGCGCAATAGTTCTGATTGACGCCGCAAACACTAGAAGAAAAAATGGTATGAATAGTGTTCACGCTATCGTATTCGCAGCACGCCGGCGCGTTGTACCTATTTTAATTACCTCTTTCACAACGATAGCAGGATTACTCTCGCTCGCATTAGGTCTTGGCGGAAACTCTCTGCTCTGGGGGCCGGTCGCGTCGGCAATAATGTGGGGGTTGGCTGTATCTACATTAATGACGTTATTTGTGATCCCCTTGCTTTATAAAACGTTCTCGCGTTAATTCCGTTTTTCATCAGTAACCCAAATAGTTTCCAACTCTCGTTCACTGACTTGCATCTGGCTAATCAAGTCGATCGGGCAAGGAGAAATATGTAAACTATCCAGATGCCGTTGACTCAAAAACTCTTGCGTCACCATCTGATGAAGATATTCAATTAACCCATCGAAATATCCCTCTACGTTCAAAATTCCTACCGGCTTGGAATGAATGCCTAGTTGGTACCAAGTCCATGCCTCAAAGAGCTCGTCCATCGTACCTATGCCTCCAGGCATCGCTATAAATGCATCGGCCATATCAATCATCTTTGCCTTACGCTCATGCATTCCCACCACCCTCACCAGCTCAGTTAAGTTTTGATGTACAAGTTCATCCACACATAATCCATGTGGTATCACACCAGTCACTCGCCCTCCATGGGCTATAACCGAATCTGCCACAACCCCCATCAACCCAACTTTACCGCCACCATAGACCAGATCAATACCGGATTCGACAAGGAACTTACCAAGCTGAGTCGCCATGGATTGATACTGTTTCGAAATTCCTTTCTTGGATCCACAATAAATTGCAACGCGCTGAATCATGATTGATTTTGCCCAGGTAACGGCAGAGCTGTTTTGTACTTAACTTGCTTGAGCGCAAAACTTGACTTGATGTTACCGACTCCAGATATTTTTGACAAAAAATTCAAAATAAAATCTTCTAACGCCTGAATATCAGCAACCACGACTCTTAGTAAATAATCAGACTCTCCCGTCATGAGATAACATTCCATGACTTCTGCTCGTGACTGAATAGACTCTTCGAATCGCTCCAACGCCGACTCGACTTGTCGCTCTAATGCGACATTAATAAACACACTCACCTTGAGTCCAACCTTCAATGCATCAAGCAATGACACATATTGGCTGATATATCCCGACTGCTCGAGCGCTTTCACGCGCGCTAAAGTCGGGCTAGGTGAAAGCCCGACAGCCTTAGACAGTTCAATGTTAGTAATTCTTGCGTTATCCTGAAGGAGTCGTAAGATATCCCAATCAATGGCATCAAGCATAATAAACACTATTAAATTTTGCGTACATACAATATATATTATTTTTATGCTGTATAAGTAGTTATTTATAAGCATAAACAGAATCACCTGCTTTGATAATTTAGCTATGATTGATGCTCAAATATTAACGTTATCGCTAAAAGCTGGAGTATATTTAGATGCCTACGACGCCCGATCAGAAACAAATGAATGTGTCCGCGTTTTGGCGTGTACTACCCCAAGATTTGGATCCCATCGAAACACAAGAATGGATTGACGCCTTCAACCAACTGACTGCAATAGAAGGTGAAGAACGAGCGACCTTTTTGCTGATGAAGCTTCTCGAGCAAGCAAGGCGTCTGCGGGTACCCATGCCGCCAGTGCTCAATACACCTTACTCCAACACCATAACGCTAGCGGATCAACCGCCATTCCCCGGAAACCTTGACGCAGAGGCTAAACTCTCCGCTATCATCAGATGGAATGCCCTTGCTATGGTCGTCAGAGCAAACCGTGTAAATTCCGATTTGGGTGGGCATATTGCAACCTACACATCATCAGCAGATCTCTTTGAGGTCGGCTTTAACCACTTCTTTAAAGCTGGGCAAGACGGTGACTGTGTTTACTTTCAACCTCACTCTGCTCCAGGTGTTTATGCGCGAGCCTTTGTAGAAGGCCGACTGAGCGAAGAAAACATTGCCAACTATAGACAAGAGACCGGCGGAGTAGGCTTATCATCGTATTGCCATCCTTGGCTTATGCCTGATTTTTGGCAATTCCCAACAGGGTCAATGGGGCTTGGGGCAATTACCGCAATCTATCAAGCGCGATTCATGCGATATCTGGAAAATAGAGAGATACATGCCAATAGCGACCGAAAAGTATGGTGCTTCGTAGGCGATGGTGAAATGGATGAGCCAGAATCAATTGCTGGGCTTTCTATGGCGTCGCGCGAAGGGCTCGACAACCTTATTTTCGTAGTTAACTGCAACTTACAAAGACTTGATGGCCCCGTTCGAGGTAACAGTTCTATTGTTCAAGAACTTGAAGGCCTTTTTGCAGGTGCAGGCTGGAATGTGATCAAGGTGATGTGGGGATCTGATTGGGATCCATTATTTGCGCTGGATCACGATAACGTCATCATCAAAAGACTGCATGAAACAGTAGATGGCGAGTTTCAGAAATATGCCGCAACAGGTGGTCAATTTAACCGCGAAGCATTCTTTAATAAATATCCAGAATTGCAAAAACTCGTCTCCCATCTATCCGACAAGGATATTGACCGTCTCGAGCGCGGAGGGCACGATCCCATTAAGATTTATGCGGCCTACCACGCCGCCGCCAATCACAAAGGACGACCAACAGTTATTCTTGCCCAAACCAAAAAAGGCTACGGCATGGAGGGTCAGGGCAAGATGACATCCCACCAACAGAAAAAATTAGAGAATGATGCATTGTTAGCTTTCAGAGATCGGTTCTCTATTCCTCTGTCTGACGAAGATGTGGAAAACCTTAGGTTCTATATACCTGAGGCTGAAACGCCAGAAATGAAGTATCTGCATGGCCAACGAGAGAAACTGGGAGGATACCTGCCTGCTCGAGTCAGACATGCAAAACCTATAATTGCTCCAAAACTGGAAGAATTTACAAAGCTCACTGGTGGCACAGGAGAAAGAGCACAGTCGAGTACGATGGTATTCGTACAGATGCTTTCCCAATTATTAAAAAATAAAGAACTTGGCAACCGCGTAGTTCCTATTGTAGCCGACGAAGCACGCACCTTTGGTATGCAATCCTTATTCAGGCAAGTTGCAATTTACTCCCCATTTGGTCAACTGTATGACCCGGAGGATCGAGATGAGTTGCTCTACTATAAAGAAGCCAAAAATGGTCAAATACTCGAGGAGGGTATTACCGAAGCAGGGGCAATATCGTCATGGATAGCAGCTGCCACGTCGTATTCCACACATGGCACAACGATGCTTCCCTTCTATATTTTTTATTCATGCTTTGGCTTCCAACGCATCGGTGATCTAATTTGGGCCGCTGGAGACTCCCGGGCACGTGGGTTCTTACTCGGCGCGACGGCCGGACGGACAACGCTATCAGGAGAAGGGTTGCAGCATGAAGATGGCTCAAGCCACTTATTATTCTCAACCGTACCGAATTGCGTGGCTTATGATCCCACCTATGGTTATGAAGTCGTGACTATTATTCAAGACGGCATGAGGCGAATGCTCGAGGAGCAGGACGATGTTTTCTACTACGTCACAGTAATGAATGAGAATTACCCACACCCTGCAATGCCTGAGAATGCTTCAGAGGGGATTATTAAAGGGATGTATCGCGTCAAAGAGCGTGACACATCCAAAGGCCCACATGCCCAACTGTTGGGGTCAGGAACAATTCTTCGAGAAGTATTGGCTGCCTCAGAACTGCTACGAACTGACTGGAACGTGTCGACAGATGTTTGGAGTGTTACAAGTTTCACTGAACTCAGACGTGATGGTTTAAGTATAGATCGAGAAAATATGTATAACCCCGACGCGCCAGAAAAAAGCACTTGGGTTGAGCGATGCCTGGGGACCACCAAAGGGCCAGTTATCGCAACAACAGATTACATGCGCTCAGTACCCGACCTCATCCGAACCTGGGTTTCTAGTCGATATATAACGCTTGGCACCGATGGTTATGGACGAAGTGACACAAGGAAGTCCTTGAGAGATTTCTACGAAGTAGACCGCTTCCACATCACCCTGGCAACGCTAAAAGCACTCGTTGCAGATGGAGAAATTAAAAAACCAGTGCTCGCGAAAGCAATGCAAAAGTATGGTCTTGAAGGCAATAGACCAAACCCATGGGACGCTTAATTGGCCTCAAAAAAACTTTAACTAAATTTGACGGTCATAATATTGTGAAAAATTTTCAAGCCCGTGGCGGCTCAACTATGCTGAAAATCGGCTTCATTGCGTGCAGTCTATTTGTATCTATAGCCTTCAGTGCACCCATAGATAAATTTGTGCTTTGGGAGGGGAATTCAACGCCCCCAAGTCTCAGCGTAACCAATTTAAATGGCAAAGCAATGAGTCTTGATTCATTTTCAGAGAAAGTAGTTATACTAAATTTTTGGGCAACTTGGTGCGCCCCGTGCTTAAAAGAAATCCCTTCGCTGTTAGCACTGAAGGGCAAATTATCTGAAAGTAAATTTGCCGTGCTCTTCGTAAACTACGGAGAGTCAAAAACCCAGATAGAGAAAAAATGGTCTGAAATTAGCGAAGGGGAGATTACACTGATGGATCCTGGTGCTAAGAACATCAGACCTTGGATCGACATAGGACTTCCAACAACTGTTGTCCTTGATAAGAATCATAAAATTATTTATAAAATAGTAGGTGATATTGATTGGTCACAACCTGACATCGTATCTATTATCAAGAGCGTCGAGTAAGTATCCTTATCTTGTACCACGCACCATTAAAAACCTGCCCAAAAAAGCATCAATTAGTTCAAAATATTCGCAACTGGCGAGGCTAAAAATGAGTTTAAATAAAACAACTATAAATGACTTAGGTAAGCAGCTATACGACGCCTGGGAAAATGCGGTGCAAATCCCTCCCATCACCGAAGTCGCACCCGACATCACTATCAAAGAGGCTTACCAGGTTCAACTGAACATGATCAACCGTCGACTTGTAGAGGGCGAATCGATCGTCGGAAAGAAAATCGGGATCACTGCCAAAGCGGTCATGAGCATGCTGGGCGTTAATCAACCAGATTTTGGCCATCTAATGTCAGGAATGGAATTTAAAGAATCGCAAACCATACCCTTCAATACATTCTGCCAACCTAAAGGAGAAGGAGAAATCGCTTTTCTATTAAAAAAAGATCTAACGGGACCAGGAGTCACGGCTGATCAAGTAATGGCTGCAACTGATTGTGTATTACCCGCTTTTGAGATCGTGGATTCTCGCATTGAGAATTGGAATATTAAAATTCAAGATACAGTAGCTGACAATGCTTCAGCTGCAGCCTTCGTGCTTGGGTCTCCTCAAAGAAGCATAAAAGGCATTGACCTAGCAACTTGCGGCATGGTTTTGAAAAAAAATGGAGAAATAATTGGAACAGGTGCTGGGGCGGCCACGCTAGATCACCCACTTAACGCGGTCGCATGGCTTGCCAATATGCTAGGCAGTCTCGGCATGAGTCTTAAAGCTGGAGAAGTCATTCTATCCGGCTCGTTATCGATCATGTTCCCTATACATTCCGGCGACACATTGGAAATGGAAATCGGGGGAATCGGAAAAACAATCTGCCACTTTAATTAATAGGGCTAATTCAACGCTTCCAAACGCTAGGATGACACCGCTGGTAATTGGGCGCGTACTCTATATCAACCCCGAATTCTTGGGCCGCGCGCCATGACCAACGAGGGTCGTCCATTGCTGCTCTCGCAATAGCGATGAGATCAGTAGCACCCGAGGTGATCGCTTCTTCCGCCTGCACGGGCGATGTGATCATCCCTACTCCCATAGCTGCCATCGTGGTATCGCTTTTCACCTGCTTCGAGAATGGCAAGTTAAAACCAGGCGAAAATTCGATTTTCTGACGAGAGTCCAGTTGTCCCGATGTAACATCAGCAAAGTGACACCCTCTTTTTTGTAATTCTTTCGCAAATACAATCATCTCCTCTGGATTTAAACCGTCCTTCACCCAATCCGATCCTGAAATCCGTGCTCCTAGTGCCACATGATCTGGAACAACAGCCTTGACGGCATCAAAAATCTCGAGGGGATATTTAAGCCTATTGGATACATCACTTCCACCGTATGCGTCAGTTCTCTGATTAGAAAGAGGCGAGGTAAATTGATTAAGGAGATATCCGTGAGCCGCATGAAGCTCTATCACATCGAACCCAAGACGTACTGCCCTCTCAGCCGAATCAACGAATTCAGCTTTAACCCTAGAGAGATCTTCCGTTTCCATCATTTTTGGAGTATGCCAGCCATCAGCAAATGCTAATGCACTTGGAGCCACTGTCTCCCATGGGTTCTCGTCTACTTGAAGTGCCGCTCCTCCCATCATCGGCGTTTTTGCCGATCCTTTTCTCCCAGCATGCGCGAGCTGAACACCTAATTTCGCCTGACCATGCTCTCTACAAAAATTTACTACTCGCCCCAAAGCACGCTCTGTCTCTTCATCATAAAGTCCGAGACACCCATGCGATATACGACCTTGAGCAGAAATATGTGTGGCCTCAAAAATCAATAAGCCACCAGCTCCGATTGACAAATTACCGTAATGCATTAGATGCCAGTCATTAGCTGCACCCTCTTCAGCCATATATTGGCACATAGGAGAGACGACGATTCTATTGGGCAAATCAATAGGGCCCAATTGAAAACGGGAAAAAAGTTTAGGCGACATATTTATTTCCTTAATTAAACTCTGCAGTCAATTGTCACAGTAAAGCATGAACATCGCTTGTCTTAACGGTTACTTTTTGTTGGGCACTGCCCACAGGCACCAGTAGGCGCGCACCCCGAACAACCGTTTGCACTTTCCGCTTCCTGGTAGTCTATAGCCTTCTGAGTTAGACCTAAGAAACCATTTGCTCGTGGAAATAATTTGATAAATAGCTGTATCAAAATATACTTGTGCCTAGGGAACCAGAGATTCGTTAAGTAAATCAGACTACCCGACACAAGTATCAGAAGAACAATAGATTCGATCACGTTGTAATTCATTGGCCCAGCTTAAGCAAAAAACTGAAAAACTAAAAAAGACGCTAAATATGCCAAACCAAACAAATAGGTCGTAGCGATTAAAACAATCTTCCATGACTGGGTTTCCTTTTTGATCACAGCTAATGTCGCCAGACACTGTGGCGCAAAGATATACCAAACGAGTAGTGACATACCTGTTGCAAAACTCCATTCAGCAGAGACAATTGGTAGGAGCTGAGCTGATGGGTCCTCCACAGCTGCGGAGATCGCATAAACAGTACCAAGCGCGCTTACAGCAACCTCTCTCGCAGCCAAACCGGGGATCAATGCAACACAAATTTGCCAATTAAAACCTAGAGGTTGGAATATCCACTCAATTGCGTGTCCAATTCGTCCAGCAATACTGTAGTCAATTGGTACCCCTACCCAGCCCTCTGGTGGAGTTGGGTAAGTTGAAAGAACCCATAGTATTACTGCTGTCTCTTATACACATCTGACGCTGCCGACGATATGCAGTGTGTA
>OJFL01000779.1_pt1 | contig 14666 bp, 16 predicted proteins | sample 1594131 | NCBI WGS metagenome assembly OJFL01 (sample SAMN05416782, study PRJEB24817) | seawater metagenome | isolation source: Sea water | place: Canada:Atlantic | collected 2013-07 | reverse complement strand
CCCCGTTATCGAAATTAATCATTGCAATAACGAGGCGGACCATACATTTTTATGCCCTAGTTACAAATTTCGCAGGTCTTATTATTGGGAAGTTGCCAGCGTTGCCATTCGTGGGTAAGTGCATCAAACGTGAGAAGTGTATTTAAGGGAATATCTTTGAATTCCATCATTATTTGCATTGCCAGCATCGCTTGGTAAGTGCCAATGATATTAGCAACGGGCGAAAATATCCCAGATTCAAGGCAGCTTAAGTCAGGGGCAGTAAATAACTTTCTCAAGCATCCATAGCATTTGCTTTTACCCGGAATGGCCACAAACAATTGCCCTTCAAAGCGAATGGCAGCACCGGATACCAAGGGGGTGTTATTGGCATAGCACAAGGTGTTAATAAGGTCACGAGAGTCGGCATTATCAGTACAATCTAGCACAATGTCACAGCGTTTGATTAACGCCTCATGTTCTAAAGAAAATGCTTCTTCTATGGCATTAATAGCGCAATGAGAGTTCATTTTTACCAATTGCTCACGGGCTGCTTTCACCTTGCTTGAACCTGCCGAGGTTTCGTTAAACAGGGTTTGGCGATGCAGATTAGTCACGTCTACTTTATCAAAATCAACCAGCGTAATTTCGCCCACACCGCTCGCACATAGGCTCGTTGCCGCCGCGTTACCTAAACCGCCCATTCCAACAATAAGTACACGTGCGTTTAACAGTGACTCTTGTCCACCCAAGTCGATATTTGGGAGCACAATATGGCGGTTGTATCGCATAGCATCTTCGTTGGAAATTGTGTTACGGCTAATTTTAGGCATTGGTTAAGTTAACTTAAGTGTTGAATTCATGGCGCACACCCTTATAAAGTGTCTACTCATAAAATGATTGTACTAGTTGCACGTAATTCTACACTTTATCAAAACCAGACGAGATGTCGCACGCAAAATAGGATTTTATATGTCTGTTGTTAGCCAGCCGCTAAACATTGCCGTACTCACTATTTCAGATACCAGGTCGCTGGATAATGACAAATCTGGAGATTTTTTAACTCAGGCTCTCACTCAAGCGGGCCATTCGCTTGCCGACCGCGCTATAGTAAAAGACGATATCTATCAGCAGCGTGCAGTTGTGTCTGGTTGGATTGCCGATGCAAATATTCATGCAGTGTTGATAACCGGTGGTACGGGCTTTACTCATAGAGACTCAACGCCTGAAGCAATAAGCGTATTGTTTGATAAAGAAGTCGATGGCTTTGGTGAGCTATTTCGTCAGCTTAGCTATGAGGAGATAGGAACCTCTACTATCCAGTCGAGAGCGCTTGCAGGCTTTGCAAATAATACCGTAATATTTTGTTTACCGGGCTCTACTGGGGCTTGTCGTACCGGGTGGGAGAAAATTATTGCCAGCCAACTTAACGCAGACTTTAAACCCTGTAATTTTGTTAAACACCTGGTACAAGCATGACTAAATCTGAAAATAAATTTAGCCATATCGATGCTGGCGGCCAGGCAAATATGGTTGATGTAAGTGACAAAAGTGAAACTAAGCGAGAAGCCGTTGCCGAAGGCTTTTTGTATGTAAACGATAGCGTTATTAAGCAAATCAGCGAAGCGAAGATAGCCAAAGGCGACGTGTTTGCTGTAGCACGGGTAGCCGGTATCCAGGGTGCAAAACGCTGTAGCGACCTCATTCCACTATGTCACCCGTTAGCTCTGTCGAAAGTTGACGTAGACTTCGAAATTCAAGCTTCGCAACAACGTATAAGGGCAAGCTGTTACTGTAAGCTCAGTGGAAAAACAGGCGTTGAAATGGAGGCGCTTACTGGCGTGAACGTTGCTCTACTCACCTTATTTGACATGTGTAAGGCCATCGATCCTGCCATGTATATGAATGGCGTGCGAGTTGTTGAGAAAAAAGGCGGAAAAACCGGTCATTGGACCTATCCATGATAAAAGCACTTCATGGTCTCGTGTTGAGCTTTTCGCTCAGTACTACTTTGCAATTTTTAGAGATAGCTCACTCATGCAGATAACAGTGAAAACATTCGCACAGACTCGCGAACTTTCAAAAACTCCTAGCTTACATCTTGAAATTGAAGAGGGCGAAACGGTAGCTAACGTTACATCGCGTTTAAAAAATATGGACAGCAACTGGGCGCTTGCCTTAGAGGGAAGTGTTTTGACCGCCCGAAATCAGCAGCTATGCGACAGTAAAACAGTACTGGGTGCCAACGATGAATTGGCCTACTTTCCGCCCGTCACGGGAGGCTAGGGGTGTTTTCTTTTATTCAAGAGCACGATTTCAACCAAGCTGAACTTTACACAAAACTTCAGCAAGATGCTCAGCACCGAGCACCAGGTAACACAGGCGCAATCGTAACGTTTACTGGTTTGGTTCGAGACTTTAATATGGCTGGGGACATTGATGGTATTACGCTGGAGCATTACCCAGAAATGACAGAGAAAGCGCTTGGTCTGTTAGTAGAAAAAGCAGTTACTCGATTTTCTTTAACAAGTGCCGCGGCTGTTCACAGAGTGGGGCGAATTTATAATAACGAGCAAATAGTTTGGGTGGGTTGTGCTGGAGCTCACCGACAAGAGGCGTTCGATGGGGCGTGTTTTTTGATGGATATGCTAAAACAATCGGTTCCTCTTTGGAAAAAAGAGTTCAAGGGCAATACATCAAAATGGGTAGAGGCAAAGAGCTCTGACGATGCTGCCGCTTTAAAATGGATGACTAAACCTTGATACAAGTACGATGAAGTATTTCAACATTCACCTCATCGGTATCTTACTCTTACAGGTAATGCTGATAGCGCCCTCAACGAATGCCGCTGCCTTGGCTCAAAATAAAGCAGCTGCAAATGCACGCCGAAACATGGAAAAGAGCACGGAAAACGGTACTGAAAAAGGCACCGAAAACAGCCTCAGCAACGATAAACATTCACTCAGCACAACTGATTTGTTAAATACATTGCGAATGAGGTTTTCCGAATCACCGCCGTTAAAAATTGCTGTAGCCGCTAACTTTTCAGAGCCATTGCATGCTCTTACATCTTCGTTTACCGAGCTCACAGGTATTCAAGTATCGATTACCACCTCCTCTAGCGGTACTCTTTATGCGCAAATGCTTCACGGCGCAGGTTTTGATATTTTTATGTCTGCAGATTCAGCAAGACCAGTAGCTCTAGTTGAGAATGAAAAAGTGCATATAAATAATGTAGTGAACTATGCACAAGGACGGTTAGCATTGGTCTCCTCAGTTCTATCTGCTGAAAACAAGGCGTTTAATGCAGCTGCCATTCAACGAATTCTAGATAAGCCAAATGAAAAGCTTGCTATCGCTAACCCTAAACTTGCACCCTACGGGGTGGCGGCAAAACAAGTGTTGCAGAGTCTATCGCTTTATAGCGCAGTAGAGCGTCGATTAGTGAAAGGGAAAAACGTATTGCAGACTTATCAATATTTAAGCTCTGGTAATGTCAGCCACGCCCTTGTTGCCTATTCTACAGTGCTTTCCCAACACGGAGGGCTTGAGCAAAAGCTTTTAAATCAGAAGCCACAAAAACAGGAGATTCTCAAACAAGGGCGACAGTTACAACACGCTGGAAATTGGGTGCTAATAGATAAATCGCTGCATGAACCTATCATTCAGTCTCTTGTTATCAACAGTAAAAAAGCGGCATCACTGAGTCCCAATCTGTTCGATAACGAAGCCGTTTATAACACGCCCTTTAATTATGAAAACGCTAAAAGCGAAAGTAGAGAAAATAACGTAAGTCGAAAAGACAGCTTAGCTCACGTAGATCACGTAGATCTTGAGCAGGTAATGTTAGCGAAGCTAACCACGGCGAGTGTGTTTGTTCAGTACCTAATGTCGAGTAACGTGCAGATGTCTCTTAAACACTGGGGTTATGAACCGGCGATAAATGCTAAAAATAAAAGTTCTTCGGAAACAGCCGTGTATATAAATAAGGCAAATGAGGCGAATTGTACAAATGGAGCAAATGGAGCAAACGCATGGAGTATGTGAATACTGATATGCTAAATGCGGTGTCTCTAACGTTTAAACTTGCGCTAGTAACGAGCTTATTGCTTTTGCTCATCGTAATGCCATTAGCCTGGTTCTTAGCAAATTGGCGTCATAGCGCAAAATCATTCGTTCTTTCTATTTTTGCACTACCTTTGGTGCTGCCACCCACGGTGCTTGGCTTTTATTTGCTCATCGCTTTTTCGCCTGAAAGCGCGCTAGGTGCGTGGTGGTTGGATTTGTTTGGAAGCACGTTGGCGTTCAGTTTTGAAGGCCTTGTGCTGGGATCGCTTATCTATTCTCTGCCATTCGCATTGCAACCACTTTACAGTGGCTTTACTCAGCTCAATAAGGGCTATTTAGAAGTAGCAACTTCTCTTGGCTTTTCACCTTTAGAAACCTTTTTTCGCATTGTATTACCTCAGTGTAAGGCCGCTGTTATTGTCGCGTTTGGTTTAAGCTTCGCTCATACTGTTGGTGAGTTCGGCGTTGTGCTTATGATTGGCGGTAATATACCCACCGAAACTCAGGTGCTTTCTATTGCATTATATGAGCAGGTGGAGGCGCTAGAATATGAACGCGCGCACGTTATGTCATTAGGGTTGCTCGTGTTTTCATTCGTCGCGCTGGCGCTGTTATATCGATTTGATGGAAATAAGCGCCACTCTGCGGTATCCCAGCATCGGGTGAGGTCTTGATGAGTTTGTCGTTGAATGTGGCTTTACATGGAAGAATAGAAGGCGAAGCGACGTTTTGTGCAACTTCACGCTTTATTGGCATAACAGGGCCTTCAGGGGCAGGCAAAAGCAGCTTCTTGCGCTGTATTGCTGGCTTTGAAAAAGAGGCAAAGGTTCGGGCTTCGTGGCCAAGCCAGATAGCCTCAAAAGAAGCACAGCTAAAAATTGGGATCGTTTTCCAACAGCCCTTATTGTTTCCCCATGTTAATGTGCAAGGTAATTTAGGGCTTGCTCGACGCCATGCAAGTAAAAATGCTATTTCTATTGAAGAAGCGCTGACTGGATGCTGTTGCTCGCACTTAGTCCATAAGTCGATAGATTCCCTATCAGGCGGGGAGGCACAGCGAGTAGCTATTGCTAGAGCCCTGGTGAACGGGCCAGATATTCTTTTACTCGATGAGTCGTTAAGCGCTATTGATAGCCAAACCCGCCGAAAAATCTATAGGTTTTTGCATAAACTTTGCGCATCGAGTTTACTCACCTGTTTAGTTGTTTCTCACGATATTGATGATCTTTTACTGTTTAGCGATGAACTTGTTTACATTCACAACGGCAACATTGCAGCGGTAGGCGAGGTCAATAATGTGATACAAGCCATGTTCCGATATGGTGGCATGGAAAGTATGGAAACACCCTCTGCGGTTATAGATGCTGTTGTGGAGCATTTGATTGAGCCAGAGGTTGGCAAAATCGCTGAGCCAGATTCTTCGCTAAACATAGCCAACAGGATTTATAGCGTAATGGCACTCGGGCAGCGCCTGTATGTTTCAGAAAAATCGCTTACTCCTGTCTCTGCATATTCACACACAAGCCCAGAAAGTAAATACGCCGAAAATAAGCCCCTCACAAATGGCCAGCCAGTGCGAATATCGATAAAAGCTAGTGATGTGAGTATAGACACAAACGTTTCTGAGACCTGCGAACAAACCACGTCGAGTATTTTAAATGCACTGACATGCCATATTGAAGATATAACATTCTTTGATAGTCATCAGCAGGGAAGAGTGTTGTTAACGCTAGGTATTCAAGACACTAGCACACAGGGATCAGATAATGACAAAAACGGTTCCCAAATACACCAGGAACCGCTTTATGCTGTTATTAGCGCATTATCTTTTCATCGATTAGCGCTAGAGCGCAACATGCCAGTAGTTGCGCGCTTTAAATTGCTTTAGAGAAACGCGGTATTGTTTTGTTGTCTTTTGCCTGAGCGTTTGAATGAGCTTCCATATGTCCGTCTAAATAAGCGTCGAAGGTTGCACATATCGCTCTAATAAATATTCTTGCATGTTCTGGAACCACAATGCCATGTTCCGTATGCAAAACTAATCCGTCTTTTTGTAATAAGTGAAGCGCGTTAAGTTCGCTGGTAAAATAATCATTAAAGATAATATTGTGCTTTCTCTCGATGTTATTTATGTCCAGCGATAAATTACACATTAAGCTTGATATTACGTCTCTTCTAATGAGGTCGTCACTGGTTAACGACAGCCCTATTGTGGCAACGGGTTCGTTGTTATCTACCTTAGTGTAATAGTCTTTTAATTGTTTAGGGTTTTGCGCGAAGGCATTTCCTATTGTGCTTATTGCAGACACGCCAAAACCGATTAAATCGGTGTTGCCATGCAGCGTGTAACCCTGAAAATTTCTATGTAGTTTGCCAGCTTTTTTTGCCAACGCCAGGTTATCTGATTTTTTAGCAAAATGATCTAGCCCTATCATTTCATATCCAATCTTTTTGAATTCTTTTACCGCCAAGTCATAAAGTTCTGCTTTAAGCTCCGCATTAGGTAAAATGTCGTCGGCGAACTTACGTTGCGCGGCAAAACGCTCCGGTAAATGTGCATAACTAAATAGCGATATTCTGTCGGGTGAAATCGCTTTTGTTGCAGCTATGGTTGTCCTGAACGTGTGGATTGACTGGTGGGGGAGGCCGTAAATAAGATCCAAGTTAATAGAGTTGAACCCTAGGTTCCGGGCTTCGAACACTAAATCTGAAATATGCAGCGTACTTTGCACACGGTTTATGGTTTGCTGAACTTGAAAGTCTGTATCTTGTAGCCCAAAGCTTAGCCTGTTGTAACCTAAGTCTTTTAGCGTATTGAGGTAATGCAAATCTACATTGCGCGGATCGAGTTCAATAGACATTTCAGCGTCTTCATCAAACGATATGTATTTTTTTAGCAATGCCATTAAGGTAGTTTGTTGCTCAACACTGAGAAAGCTCGGCGACCCGCCGCCAAGGTGCAGCGACACAGCCATTTTATCCTTATACAAGTTTGATTTAGCGACTATCTCTTTTTCAATATACGCGAGATACTCATCTGCTTTGCTGTTGTGTCGAGTCACAATTTTGTTACAACCGCAGTAATAGCAAAGAGTTTTACAAAAAGGGATGTGAATATACAGGCTTATGCTATCAGCTTTAGTCGCTTTATTTGCAATGCTAAGAATGTCATTGTTTACTGGCGAAAAGTTTAGAGCAGTAGGGTAGGAAGTATACCGTGGCGCATGCTTGGCGTATTTCTCAATGGTAGTGGTGCGAGCCTGGCTCACCTGTTTCACTGTCATGACATTTCTTCTTGTTGAGGGTTTTGAGTAGACATGGGTATGTTATCGAGTAACAAAGGATGATGAGTTGATCTGGTTCAATATTTTGTATTTTTACTGCTGTTTTTTTGCGCTTTTCCCTGTGATTTCCTTTCAGGCACTTTGGGTGAGAAAAAAGGCACTTAGGCTGCCCGAACCCGTGGGTGCACGAGAAATACCTAGCGAAGTAGAGGTAGAGAGTGAGAAGCAAGAAGCTGAACAAGAAGCCATACAAGAGGCTATACAAAAACCCATAAAAATACTACTTACAGGTGATTCAGCAGCCGCAGGCGTGGGAGTTGAGACACAAAACGATGCTTTGCTAGGTAAACTTCAACAGCAGCTATTAAGTGAAGATAATACCGCGGCATCTATCTGTTTATTAGCAAAAGGGGGGCTTGCTAGTCAGGGGGTACTGGAGTTGCTTCAAAAAGAAAACCCGCGGCGTTTCGACATTGCCGTAGTTTCTATTGGTGTTAATGATGTAACTCGGTTTACGTCACTGAAAGCGTGGAATACTAACGTGAGTCTTATCTACCAATTGCTCGTACAAAAGTTTGGGTGCAAATTAGTGATTTTCTCGGGTTTACCCCCGATGGCTGAATTTCCTGCGATACCTCAACCTTTGCGATATGTATTGGGGCTGCGTGCGGCTATGCTCAATAACGCACTAGAAAAAAGCCTGATTACACTGCCGTTTGGCCGTTTATTGACAGTGAACTTATTGAACAATAATTTTCACACTTATAGTCATTCAGTTAAAAGAAAACCTCTGCTAAATGCAAACATGATGGCCATTGATGGTTTTCATCCGTCATCTGCAGGCTATGCAATTTGGGCAAAGCAAATTGTTACTCTTATCAGAGAAAATAACACGCCCTGGTAAAGAAATATGAACTGTTCGTTGTCTCGCTAATTTGCATACCTGGTATAAACCATTTACGGTGATTGTGGTCAATAAATATTCGGGGCGATAAATTTTGGTTTGGAGCCCCAAAAATTCTTTTTTTTATTGCGTTTATTTTACGAACGTTAAACGAGGCCAAATGCGAACAATAACAATTGATATGGTGTCTGACGTAGTGTGCCCTTGGTGCATTGTAGGTTATAAACATTTACAGCAGGCCATCGATTCACTGGCGCAGGAAAATATAACGGTTGACGTAAAATTTCACCCTTTTGAACTAAACCCTGCTATGACAGAAGAAGGCCAAAATTTACGTGAGCACGTGATGGAAAAATATGGCATCACCGAGCAGCAAAGTAGTGCGAACAGACAGAGGTTAGTGGAGGCAGGTAAAGCCATTGGGTTTGAGTTTAACCTTGCCGATGATGCAACAATGCAAAACACCTTTAAAGCTCACCAACTTATCCACTATGCAGAGGAAGCAGGGTTGGCGCTAGCAATGAAGATGCGTTTATTCGAAGCTTATTTTTCAGAGGGAAAAAACATTAATAATTTAGATGTTTTAGTTCAGGAAGGCGGTATTGTCGGTTTAGATAAGCTGGGCATTACAGAGGCGCTTGAGAGTGAACGCTATGCAGATATTGTTCGGCAAAAGGAGTCGGCTTGGATGCAGCGTGGTATTCAGAGCGTGCCAACATTCGTTATTGGAAATCAGGGAGTTGCTGGTGCGCAAGAACCCGCAACGTTAGCAGCATTTATAAAGGACGCTGCAAATAGCGCTAACGCCTAGCTTTCATCTGCTAGTTTTACCAACCCCGGCTTACACCATCTCTAACGCTGCTGTAGCTTCTCTGCTTACAGCCTTGCTTATTTTGGGAGAGTCAGCATCACTGACATTCTCCCAATAGCTTCACATGATGAACCCCCATTCAAAATATCAATTAAACTTATGCAAGTAGTTTTCTTAGTATGTTTAACATATTAGTAACATACGAGCATGAAATGACAGATATCTATTTAGTTCGTCACGGACAAGCGTCTTTTGGCAAGGCTAATTACGACAAACTAAGCGAGCTTGGGGCGCAGCAAGCCAGATGGCTGGGCGACTATTTTCATCATCGCGATATACATTTCGATTCTGTATTTATGGGCGACATGGTAAGGCATCGAGAAACTAACGAGGGGATTGCAAAAGGATTGTCTGCAGGGGGGAAATCACTTCCTGAGGCGACACGAGATAGCTCACTCAATGAATTCAACTTCCAAGCGGTTGCCGCTGCCTATCTCAATCTCTTTCCCGAAGACAGAGTGCCTGAGGGATCGTCACCCGCCGAATTTTATCGTTTATTAAAAAAAGCCATGCTTGCTTGGTCGCAAGACAAACTTCCTCATGAACTTCTAGACGAAACATGGGCACAGTTCGAGGGACGGGTAAGTAATATGCTCACGCACCTGCAAAATATGGATGCCAAACGTGTATTGGTTGTAAGCTCGGGCGGAGCCATTGCCATGATGCTAAAACACATTTTGGGCTACGACTCCGCCACAGTTATCAATATGAATTTGCAGATACGCAATGCCAGCTTTTCACAATGCTTCGCCAACAAGCGGGGTGTTCATCTAAATAACTTCAACAGCGTACCTCACCTGGATGTGATCGACAGGTTGCACGCCATTACCTACAGCTAAACGGGACAGCTATGAACTTTGAATATAATGAAAAAACGCAGGCGCTTTTGGAAAAATTAAGAGCCTTCATGAAAGAAGAAGTGTACCCCATAGAACAGGAGTACATTCACGCGGTAGAAAATGGTGAGAACCGATGGAAGACACCAGAGTTGATGCAAACGCTCAAGCAAAAGGCTCGAGATGCAGGCTTGTGGAATCTGTTTTTGCCAGAAGAATACAAGCCTTACGGCGCAGGGCTTACTAATGCCGAGTATGCGCCATTGTGTGAAGAGATGGGGCGAGTACTATTTAGTTCTGAAATATTCAACTGCAGCGCGCCAGATACAGGCAATATGGAAGTGTTGGCAAAATACGGAAACGAAGAACAAAAAGAAAAGTGGTTGGTTCCGCTGTTAAACGGCGAAATTCGTTCTGCTTTTGCAATGACCGAGCCAGCGGTAGCATCTAGCGATGCAACAAATATTGAGACGTCTATCACACGCGACGGTGATGAATACGTTATTAACGGTAAAAAGTGGTATACCACTGGTGCCATGAATGAAAACTGCAAAATCATGATAGTGATGGGGAAAACCGATTTTGATGCTCCTCGTCATCAGCAACAATCGCAGATATTAGTTCCTGTCGATACTAAAGGCGTGACGATTGTAAGACCTATGGCAGCGATGGGCTTTTATGATGAGCCTATTGGTCACGCTGAAGTTCTGTTTGAGAATGTTAGAGTGCCTGCCGAAAACTTGCTTGTGGGCGAGGGTAAAGGCTTTGAAATTGCCCAAGGTCGCCTTGGCCCAGGCAGAATACATCACTGCATGCGTTTAATTGGTTGTGCTCAACGCGCCCTCGATATGGCGTGCGAGCGTGTGGAAGCACGTGTAGCCTTTGGCAAGCCTCTAGCAAAACAGCAGTCGGTTCGCGAAAGCATTGCTAAAATGCATTGTGACATTGAGCAAGCTCGATTACTCACATTGAAAGCTGCGGACAAAATGGACAGGTATGGAAATAAAGTATCTAGAGATCTTATCGCAGCCATAAAAATTGTTGCACCTACTATGGCATGTAACGTTATTGACGAGTCTATTCAAATGCACGGTGCGGCCGGGACTAGCCAAGATTTCGTGCTATCGGCAATGTATGCCTACGCGCGTACAATTAAGCTAGCAGACGGTCCAGATCAAGTGCATATGATGCAGCTGGGCCGCAATTTAATTGCTGATAAAAACGCATAGGGAATTAGTGTGAGTGAAGAAAAAGCAACAGCGCCTCATGCGTTAGATTTAGAAGTTCTTAATCACTATTTAGCCGCTGCATGCCCCGAAATTGGGCATGTAAGCAGCGCTGATAAGTTTTCCGGTGGTCAGTCAAATCCAACCTTTAAGCTGAGTTCTGAAAAGGGAACGTTTGTACTGCGAAGACAGCCGCCTGGCAAATTATTAAAATCTGCCCATGCAGTAGATAGAGAATTTAGAGTTATAAACGCCTTGCAGGAAAGCAACGTGCCGGTTCCTAAAGCATACCACCTGTGCGAAGACACCAGCGTAATAGGCAGTATGTTTTACATTATGGCTTACGTAGAGGGTGAGATATTTTGGAACAGTGCGTTACCTGAAATAGCGTCGGCAAAAACTCGCGGTGCAATGTACGACGAAATGAACAGAGTGTTAGCGTCTTTGCACAGCGTGGATATTCAAGCGGCGGGTCTAAGCGATTACGGTAAACCTGGCAGTTATTTCGAGCGACAATTGAGCCGGTGGACCAAGCAGTATCGCGCGTCAGAGCTAGAGCATATCGAAGAAATTGAACAGCTTATTAGTTATCTTGAAGCAAATTTACCGGAGGATGATGGTCAGACATCACTAGTTCATGGAGATTTCAGGCTCGACAATATGATGTTTGATATGAGTGATAGCGACAACCCAAGAGTGATTGCGGTGCTCGACTGGGAGTTATCGACTTTAGGGCACCCCTATGCAGACTTAGCTTATCAATGTATGCAGCTTAGACTACCCTCTGATATTGCACACGCGGCAGGATTAGGCGGGCTAGATCGGGAAGCCTTGGGTATTCCGTCAGAGCAGGCCTATGTGAATGCCTACTGTCAGCGTCGAAATATTGAGAAAATAAACAATTGGACCTTCTATCTAGCTTTTAGCTTTTTCCGCTTAGCAGCTATTTTGCAGGGCGTGGTAAAACGTGCTCACGACGGCAATGCGTCGAGCGAAAAAGCAATGCAGTTAGGCGCCATGGTGCGTCCATTAGCACAAATAGCTAACCAAACCATACATCAAGATAGCGAATAAAATGCAAAACGAGCGTTTGGTGTAAAACAGAATACGGAGTAAACATGAAAGCCATAGTATGCGAAGCCTTTGGGCCTGTAGAGGATTTACGAGTACAAGACGTTGCTGACCCGGTAGCGAAACCCGGCTATGTAGTGGTTGACGTTCAAGCCGCAGGAGTGAATTTCCCCGATGGACTTTTGGTTCAGGGATTATATCAAATGCAGCCAGATTTTCCGTTTATTCCAGGGAACGAGGTAGCTGGTGTGATTTGTGAAGTGGGTGAGGGTGTTAGTCACGTTAAGAAAGGGCAGCGAGTCATTGCACTGTCTAACTTAGGTGGTTACGCAGAAAAAGTTGCGGTACAAGCTAGCCATGTTATGCCACTGCCAGACTCGATTGATGTGAATGAAGGAGCGGCGCTAGTGACCGCCCACGCCACTGCACATCACGCCTTAAAACAGCGTGCTAAGCTGCAGCCCGGTGAGACACTAGTTGTTACGGGCGCTGCGGGGGGTACTGGTCTGGCGGCGGTACAAATTGGCAAAACCATGGGGGCTAAGGTTATTGCTGTGTGCTCAACAGACGAAAAGCTTGCCTTAGCTAAAGAGCACGGCGCTGATATTCTTATTAACTATAAAGAGAAAGACTTAAAAGAAACGTTAAAAGAAGTGACTGAAGGTAAAGGTGCTGACGTCATTTATGAGTGCGTCGGTGGTGATACTTTTCACGCATGTAGCAGAAGTATGGCGTGGGAAGGTCGGTTGTTAGTTGTCGGGTTTGCTGGTGGCGAGATACCAAAGTTCCCTGTTAATTTAGCGTTGGTAAAAGGCTACTCGGTAATGGGCGTATTTTGGGGGTCCTTCACCCAGCACGATGCAAAAGGGTTTGCAGCAAATATGCAAGAGCTTCTCACTTGGTATGTTCAGGGTAAAGTGAAGGTGGTGGTCGATGAAGCTCTTCCGTTAGAACAAGCGACAAAGGCAATGACCAAAGTGATGAATAGAGAAGTTAAAGGCAAAATGGTGATTGTTCCTTAATTCAGGCTTCGTTCAAGAGAAGTAAATTTTTGTGCTGAAAAGTGCCTAAGGTTCTAGAGTGCAAAAACCAAGAGCCGCATAATGAAACGTTATGCGGTTTTTTTATGGATTGTATTCGCTTCTATTCAGAATGGGCGCTATGCGGACTAATGGTATAAAGAGCGAGTAAAGAGTCAAAAACGAACTTACAGATGATATTACCAAGAGAGCGCTTTAACGTCTCATTTGTCCATAGCTTTCAGCCCAAAAACAGTTAATCGGACTTTTGATTGTCGTTTTGAAGTAAAGGATGGATAAACGGAGTGCTATGGTTTTTTTGACCGCTTTTTGCCGTGACCGATAACAGTTTCAGTATGGTACTTGGCGATGTTTGGGTAATACGGCGCACCTTCTTGGTGGTCGAATGCGCTTGCAACGTCGACACCCCAGCCGAAACGCTAGTCTTATTTTCAGCAGCATGGGCGTTCAAAGGGGAAACCAAAGTAACGAAGCAAAAGACAGAGCAAATAGTAGATATGTTGTACACGAACCGCGTTGTCATAAGTTGCTGTCTCTGCGATACGAAAGGAGAGGAACGTCGGAGGCGGTTGCACGCGCCTCGTCAGTCACACTTTGTTTGTTCCTCTCTATTAAAACTAAAGCCCTAACAAAACAAAACAGATAAGCTTATACCTAGGTATAAAAAGCTATACTCATTACCAGGCAGTTACACCACCGTCTACGGCAACTGTTTGTCCGTTCATATAGCTGTTGCCTGGAGACAGCATCAACAGCATGGTATTTACTATTTCTTGAGGTTCGCCCAAACGCTTCATTGGGCTGCCTTGCCCCAGCTGAGCTTGGGCCTCTGGCGTATTGTAGCCATCAACATTTAGAATGTTTGTGGGGCTGTAAAACGGGCAAATGGCATTTACACGTACATTTTTCCTTCCATATTCAACAGCAGCGGTGCGCGTAACGCCTGCAACGGCGTGTTTAGCGGCGGCATAGGCAGCGCCTTTAGGGGCTCCACCAAGCCCTGCGAGTGAACTCACATTCAGCACATGTCCCTTCTTTTGCGACAGCATGGCTGGTATTTGGTATTTCATACCAAACATCACTCCTTTAACGTTTACTGCAAACTGACTGTCCATAATTGCTTCTGTCATTTCATGAACTGGCGCAGGGGTATGGGCAATACCGGCATTATTTACGGCAATATCTAGGCGTCCAAATTTCTCTATGGCTAATTCTACCAGCGCCTTATTTAGTGTCTCCTCCGCAATGTTACCCGCTATCACTTCTACAGCAGTCAGCGGCTGCAATTCAGTTTGCACTTCCTCAAGGGCCGTTTCATTTATGTCACTTAGTACTAATTCTGTCTCTTATACACATCTCCGAGCCCACGAGACAGGCAGAAATCTCG
>OJFL01000770.1_pt1 | contig 14817 bp, 12 predicted proteins | sample 1594131 | NCBI WGS metagenome assembly OJFL01 (sample SAMN05416782, study PRJEB24817) | seawater metagenome | isolation source: Sea water | place: Canada:Atlantic | collected 2013-07 | reverse complement strand
GTCGAAGACTACGCCAAAAGCCATTAGCTTCGCCTCTATAGCGCTTTGCCAAGAGCTTATTTAAACTGCGATAGATAATCTTTAAGCATGAGTGTCATGGTAGGAAACAGTGGGTTAGATTTGGGCACCGCGCAATCTTCCTGCTTATTGACCATATTGGCGTTAAACTTCAATTGCGCTAGCAAAGGTTTGTTGACTACCAAATCGGCATGACACAATTCATAGGACTCATCGATGACGAAAAACGTATTGGGTCCTTTGCTTTGCTCTATCAGGTTTTCGACACCATATATTGGCGTTGTTGTATCTGCTTGTGAATGAGCTGCAAATATCGGCACATCAAGCTGCTGACCATTGTCGATAGTATCCCGAATGTCATTGATAATATCCATTAACTCCAAACCAGCAAAGCCTGCGACATTGGGATATTTGTAAGGGTTGGGGCCGTGAGTTTCGTAGGCGCCGTCGATCATCAGCGCAAGAAGTTTAATCCCCCAAATGCGCGACATACCTTCAGCGTTATCAGATAAGGCCAAGGCACCTGAAAATAGCATCAAACCATCAATACGCTCGTCATTTTTAAAATGATTATCAACAACTAACGCTCCGCCAGTAGAAAATCCTCCAACAACAAGCGTTTCGCCCATTGTACTGGCTAGCGAAATCACGTCGTCTATGTGTAATTGCCAACGCTCAGCTAGATCCCAATCGGACATGTTATCTCCGGCATCCCGCAAGCCATGCCCTGGCAGTAGCGGTACTAAAACAGAAAAACCTTCATCAAAGAGTATTTGTGCAATAGCGCGCATAAAAAACGGAGAATCACTTAGCCCGTGCACCAGTACAGCTACACGCTCACTTTGTTTGTTATGCATAATGAAAGGCGCATTCCCTTCATTTCGCAACACATTGCTACACACGCCATACTTGTTTAAGGATGTCTCACGACAGGGCTGCGTTTGTCCCCATTCTGCTTCATATAAACGTTTAAACTCTTCATTTACCTCATTACCAACTGCCATCGTTGATGAAAAGAACAATGAGAAAGCAGCAAAAAGTTTAAAACCTGGTTTTGTTAACACTGTAAATCTCCATGAAACAAATGTGTGATAAGACATCTCGAAAAAGCGCAATAAAAAACGGGGCCATGATAACACGGCCCCGCTGTATGTTGTTCTGATTAGAGTTGAGTATTCAGAACATAGCGACAAGTCTGTTAGCTAAAGTACGCCTCGAGATCGTCAGAACCACCAATGTGTTTACCGCCAATGAAAATTTGAGGCACAGTTTCTCTGCCGCTAATTGCTGATAAGCTTGTTAACGTTGCGTCTTTACCTAGCACTAACTCCTCGTAATCGAAGCCTTTTTCAGTAAGTAACGCTTTTGCCTTCGTGCAGAATGGGCAACCTGGTTTTGTGATAATAGCAACCGGAGCATTTGTAACTTCATCAGGAGCAATATATGACAGCATAGTATCGGCATCAGAGACTTCAAAAGGGTCTCCTGGCACATCTGGCTCAATAAACATTTTATCAACTACGCCGTCCTTAACTAACATCGAATAACGCCAGCTACGCTTTCCAAAGCCCAGATCGGCTTTGTCTACTAACATACCCATGCCATCAGTAAACTCACCATTACCATCTGGAATAACAGTAACATTTTCTGCTTCTTGGTCTGCAGACCATGCATTCATTACAAAGGTATCATTGACCGACATACACACGATGTCATCGATACCATGCTTTGCAAACTTCTTGGCAAGTGCATTGTAGCGAGGTAAATGAGTTGATGAACATGTAGGTGTGAACGCCCCTGGTAGTGAAAATACCACTACGTTTTTGTTAGCAAAGATTTCTTCTGTGGTTTTTGTTACCCACGACTCACCTTCTCTGCATTGAAACGTAACACTTGGTACTTTTTCACCTTCTTTGGATTTAAAACGACCCTCAGACATAACTTCCCTCACTTTTTACAAGACTAACTGATTACCGACAAGCCTAGTGCGTGTTAAATCACAAATCAATAAAAAGCAGCGCTTATCTACAGTGAGATTTTAAAACCTGGTGTAAGCAAATTAACAATGCTGCCACTTTGTCTAAAGCCACCATTAGGTATTCACCTACATTCGTAAATATCGTTTTTGATGCTGAACAATGATGGGAGTGTTCTATGCTATTGCAAATAGGTTACCCGTAGCGTACTTCAAACCGATAAGCGCATATTGGTAAAAGCAGTTTATTAAGAGTTTACTAGAGGGTTGGTACCATGATTATTTTGGTCGGCGGTGAAAAAGGTGGTAGCGGTAAAAGTTGCTTAGCCCAGAATATAGCAGTGTATTTACGCACTGAAAAAGGCGCAAACGTGCTAATGGTGGATTGCGATCCTCAACGCACCACTTCTGATTGGATCCAAGAAAGAAAGGCTAACCCAAGGCTTGCTGAAATAAACTGCGTTCAGTTATACGGTAAAATACGTAACGAGTTACTCAACTTAAGGCAGTACTACGATTACGTGGTTATCGACTGTGGCGGTCAAGATAATTTAGCGCTTCGCTCCTCTATGGCAGTTGCTGATCATATTCTTATTCCGTTGCGCCCAAAGCGCAGAGATCTGAAAACTGTACCTCACATGGAAGATATTCTTTCAACGTGCAAAATGGTGAACCCAAAAATGAACGCGGCCTTCGTTATTACTCAGTGCCCATCATTGCCAAGCCTAGCGGGTCGAATTTTAGAAGCAAAAGAAGTATGTCGCTCATTTGGAATTCCAGTGCTAAACGCCGTTACATTCAGCCGAAATATGTATGACGATTCTGAAGAATCTGGCCAGTCTGTAATAGAAAGCGAGCCTGAAGGTAAAGCCTCTCACGAGATTAGAACATTATTTGAAGAATTGTTAGCTGGAAAAGTGGAGGATTCGCATGAGTTTACTCAGCCTCAAAAAGTCGAAGCCATCAGCTAAAACAACGCTTCATTCGGTAGATGCTTTTATAGACGATGCGATTTCTTACGCAGCGGGTGTGCAAGTACTCGGGCAAGAGGAAATTGCACAGGCTAAACATCGTCATATTGAAGGTCGCAGCACCGACACAAACCCAGTGCATTTAAAATCGGTGGATGCAACTTATGTGCAAAACGAATCGTCTTCAAGTATACAGGGTCATATTCAACGACAGTTAAAAACGAAGCAAAAGCCAGATGCGAAAGCGGGTGAGAGAGCTAATGAGAAAGCAAATGAGAAAGCAACAGCCAAAGAAACGCAGCACACCGACAAGCCAATCTTTCAAGGTAAAAATACGTACCTAGGAATGCGTCACGCTACCTTTACCCTAACACCAGAGTGCATATCTCAGCTTTCGTTGCTCTCACAGGACAGCGGAATACCCAAATCAGCGCTTATTAGAAAATGGATTACCAGAGAGTTTGAAGAACGCCGAGTGATAAAGGACTCAAAAAACTAGCTTGCTGAAAAGCATCTATTTGAAGGGCGAATACACTAGACTTGAAGGGCGAATACCTAAGACGAAGTAGTTTGGAAATGGGTTGTTAATTTACTTAATACAACATTATCCGAGCGAGAGGGATGAACTAAGGACGTGTTGAACTTCACGGTCTAATTCAAAGCCTACACGAACTCAAAAAGGCCAGCACGTGCCAATAAAGGAGTATCTTTATATAGTTTCGGTGCGCGAAATCGTTCATACTGAGACCCGACGCTGTCATTGAGCATTGAGGCACATCGGCGGCTTACATTGCACCTACTTAATAAAGAGAAGTTACTACGCAACTCAGGAGGACGAACGTGGTTTTCGGTATTCGCACAGCGCTTACGCTAGTTTTGACTCTGTTTCTCAATGTTGCTGCTCTTTATCTTGTCACAGCCTCGCCTGCATACGCCGAAAAGAGCAACGCTTCCGATATAAAGGTGATACAAGGTCTGCTAGATGCAAAACAGTACGAAGATGCCGACCGTCAGGCACTTCTTTTTGCTGAATCGGCACTTCAACAGGAAACACCCACATCCGGCTTTTTTACATTAGCGGAACTGTTGCAAACGTCATCCCGCTTTGAATCATCTATTGCAGTATTAAATGCTGCCCTTGAAGCATATACCCGAGAAGGAAAGTTATCCGAAGTTGCCCGAGCACTTTTGTATCTTGGTCAATCTGAGCGGCAGCTTGCAAACTATGTGACGGCTCAGGATTACTTGCGAAGAGCCATGTCTATTGCTCAAATGAAAAAGCAAAAGCTTCTGCAAGCTAAGATCAGCTTAGAGATGGGTATCGTTTTTAAAGAGCAAGGGGAGGTAGAACGAGCGTTGGAACCTTTGAAAGAAGCCCTTGGCGTCTTCCGCAATAATGACTCTATCGCGGATTCGAGCGCATGCTTATCTCATATCGGCGATATTTACGCCCTTCTAGACCAAAATACTCAAGCTCTTTCTTATTACAACGACGCATTTTCTGCTATCTCCAATACGGCTAATAAGCAGTTAATGGGCATCATTAAAACCAAGCTCGGTGCGCTTCAACTTAAAAATAATGAGAAAGAAAAGGCACTTCGCTCCATCACAGGTGGCCTAGATTTACTCTTGGCGACCAATGATGTGGGAGCTATTTCAGAAGCTAAAATAGTGCTGGGAAGAGCTCTTATCGAGACAGGAAATGAACTAAGAGGAATAAGTCTATTGCAAGAGGCAATGAGCTTTGCCGCCGAGTCTGGGCAAACTCGTCTGGAAAATGATGTTCGATTAGCTCTAGCGCAAAATTATCTTAAAGAGCAAAAATTTGATCTTGCCCTAGCCTTCGCCAGCGAGGGATTAACGGATGCCCGAGAAAAGGGAAATTTACGAGGCCAACTTCGCTTTTTAGCTATTCAGCTTAGCGCGAGCGTTTCGTTAGGCGATTTTCAAAAAGCGTTAGATATTCAGTCTGTAATTCAGAAGCTTCGAGAGGCTTTGCTAAGCTCAGAAAACCAAAACGCATTGAAAGGCTTACAAGCTGAAATTGAACTTGTTCGCCAATCTAAAGAGCTAGAACGACTAGAAGAATCTAAACAGCTTGTTATTGCCCAAGCAGAGAAAGAAAAACTAAAAAACACCTTGTTCTGGAGTGCATCACTGGCAGTACTGCTAATGATGTTTTTGTTGTGGAGCCGATTTAAAGAGCGCCAACAAACTATCATACTTCGCCGTGAAGTTAGGCTACAAACAGAGGCACTTCAAGACAAAAATAGTGAGCTGGAAAGAGCATATAAAACGCTCGAACACGTCAGCTTAAGAGACCCTCTCACCGGGCTCTATAACAGGTATTATTTAGAGTCACAGTTACCCGAAGAAATTAAGCGCAGCCAGATAGAAATAAGCAAAAACGTGACAACGTCTGGAAAACACGACCTTTTGTGCTTACTTATCGATATTGATCATTTCAAGCGTATTAACGATGATTTTGGCCACTTGGCGGGAGACAAAGTTTTAGAAGGTTTTGCAGCCGTTCTTAAAGAAGTATTTAGAAATACAGACTTGATTATACGCTGGGGAGGTGAGGAGTTCCTCGTGGTTTGTAGGCATTCCTCTCGCGAGGAACTACCAGAACTTGCCGAGCGTTGCCGAGAGACAGTTGCCAGCCATGTATTTGATATTGGCGATAGCAAAACAATAAAAGTAACCTGTAGCATTGGGTTTTCAATTCTTCCTCCTAATGAAATCGTGAATTTCGACAACGCATGGCGGCGAACTTTCGAAGTGGTCGATTACGCACTTTACGCTGCAAAACTTTCTGGTAGAAATGGCTGGATTGGCGTAATTGAGACGTATAATACAACGACGTCGAATCGGACATCGTTAGATAAAAAGTTCGACTTTCCGAGCTCGAGAATAGCAACCTCATTTAATAATATTGCCAGTATTCATTGGCCTGAAGAAGTAGCGGGGTAATAACGTGTATAAAGGAAATTGTGAGTGCCAAGCGGTTAACTTCGAATTGTCTGATGCCGTAAAAGTGTCGCCTCGTGTACCTCCGATGGCTTTGTCTGAAGAGAGCATTTCTGAGCATGTACATGATGAATATACGCTGATGCTAGAAGCCGATAAGCAGCATGTTATTATAGACTCAGCCCCATCAACGGTTAACACACTTCACACCGCCAGTGGCGAAACACATCATGTTTGTAATCAATGTGGTACTCTACTATTTGTGGAAAAAAGCCCCAACGTATTGCATCTTAAAGTAAAGTTTTTGGGCCACAACCAATGCCCGACGTGGTGACCACGTAACACGCTTAAACATCACCTCAAAATATCGCGTTATAGGGTAGTATTTATTTCCCCTTATACTTTGATGAAAATATAGGCTAGACTCGAAATGTTGAGCGTAAGATTCGATTCGGCTGTGTTCGCATGTACCGTATAGGTGCTGTTTGTAAAGTTAGTCTTCACTTACCTCTTCATTCATATTGATCAAATCAGCAAATGGAGTTTCACCATGAAAACAAAAACGATTGCGTTAGCGCTATTACTCAGCATATTCGGCGTAACAGGCTGCTCAGAGTCTAAAGAAGACACGAAACAAGAAGTCATGTCAGAAATGGAAGAAGCAGGTGAAGCCACAGCTGAAACCTATGAAGATGCGAAAGAAGAAGCCGCAGACTCTTGGGATGACGCCAAAGACAGCGCGGAAGAAGCATACGAAGACGGTAAAGGTATGGCGTCTGATGCGTATGAAGAAGGTAAAGAAAAAGCCTCTGACGCCTATGAAGAAGGCAAAGAAATGGGCGCTGATATGATGGAAGAAGGCGCAGCAAAAACTGAAGAGTTAAAAGATGCTACTGCTAAAAAATTGCGTGAAGCCTGCATTAAGATGAAAGAAAAAATGGGTGGTGACGTAAGCGAGTGTGACACGAAAGACTAAAATCGCTGCTTTATTGTCGTTTGGTGGCCTTAGCGACCAAACGACAATAACACTTAAGTTACGCCATCAATCACTGCTTTTTATATCTTCCATGTGATACTTATCAATCAACGAATAAAGCGTTGGGCGAGTAACACCTAAAAGCTCCGCCGTTTTTGACATATTTTTCTCCGCTGTCTGATAGGCATGTCTAATTGCTTTACTTTCAGCTATTTCTCTTACTTCTCGAAGATTTAACGTGGTGGGTTCGTCAACACTATCTACCGGCAACAGTCCTAAATCGTCAGGCTGAATTACCGTCCCCTCTGCCATGATAACTGCTGACTTGAGCTTGTTCTGCATCTCTCGAATATTACCCGGCCACTTGTGGGCTAATAATGCATTAACGGCAGACTCTGAAAAGCTTTTTGCTTTCGATTTGAACTCTTCGCGGTAAATATTCAAAAATGTCCGCGCCAATAAAATAATATCTTGGTCGCGGTCTCGAAGCGGCGGTATGACGATTGGCATTTCACCTACTCTATAATACAAATCTTCTCGAAAGCTTTCGTTTGCAACCATGGCCTGCAAATCTCTGTGAGTCGCGCAGATCACGCGTATATCGACGGGTATTTCACTTCTTCCGCCCACCCGTTCGATAACTCGCTCTTGCAGAAAACGCAGCATTTTTGCCTGTAAACCAATAGGCATGTCGCCTATTTCATCGAGAAACAAGGTGCCACCCTGAGCGGTTTCTATCTTACCAAGGGTGGTTTTATTTGCGCCTGTAAACGCCCCTTTTTCGTAGCCAAACAATTCGCTTTCCAGAAGGTTTTCTGGAATTGAGGCGCAGTTTATGGCAACAAAAGGTTTTTCTTTACGCGGGCTATGCTCGTGAATGCTGCGAGCAAAAACTTCCTTACCGGTTCCACTTTCACCAAGCAACAAGGTACTAATATCTGTGTTAGCTATTTTCTCAGCGCGCCTAACCACAGTTTGTATAGCTTCACTATTGCCAACAATTCTAGACATTCCTGTTCTGGTTCTGGCCAAAATAGCGTTTTCATGTTCTAGTTTTGCTAAGTTTAACGCGCGATTAACTAACAGCTTGATTGTGTCTGAATCTATCGGCTTTTGATAAAAATCATAGGCGCCAAAATCGATTGCTTTTAGCGCATTTTGTTTGTCACTGTTCCCCGTAACAACTATCACCTTGGTTCTAGGCGCAAGAGAAATAATGTCATGTAAAATTCTAAGGCCTTCTGATGCATTTGCAGGGTCTGGCGGCAATCCTAAATCAAGGGTAACCACTTTTGGCTCATGACGACGCAATTGCGCAATAGCTGAGGCATGATCATCGGCAAATACGACGGTGTAGTCTGTTAAACTCCATTTAAGTTGTTTTTGGATACCGAGATCATCATCTACTACCAAAATGGTATCTGTCATTATGTCATCCTATTATTTTACTTCACTGTCCGATGCGACTGTAATAATCGTGCTCTGCATACTTACATGGCGCTGGTGCATTGCTATGGTGGATTGCTCCGGTACATAGCTCCGGTACATAGCTCCGCTAAATTACTCTGCACTGTCTGCCATTCTATGTCAGTCCGTACGCTAGCTTGTGTAAGCTGTTCACCGTATCATTGTATTGTATTGTATGACTCAGCACTGCAATCACTATATTTGAACCGCTGTTATGCAAATCGTCACAAGGTTTATCACCTCTAAATCCGTGATACTTTGATGGCTGATATCTTGAACCTTGAGTATCTATTACCTTTAATGCTTAATGCTATACTATTGGAAAATGAAGAGTAAAACAGCTACCTTTTCCAACTTCACTTGTTACCACTAGCTTACCGCCTATAGACTCTAGGTATGTTTTTGCATCGTAGGCTCCAATACCCATCCCTGCATTCCCTTTTGTGGTATCAAAAGGTTTGAATAATCGCTCTTCAATGAATGACTTTTCCATGCCTATGCCAGAGTCTTCAATAAGCACTAATTGTGTATTTTGCGCACTATCTACATTTAATACCACATCAATCTCGCCATCATCACTCGTGGCTTGCTGGGCATTACTTATCAAGTGATAGAGCACATTCGCTACTTTTTCTTTATCCACCACCACGGACCGTTCTTTCATTAGATGCAGTTTAGGCACTGGACTTAATGAGCTACATCGCTGCTTTATTACTTCATCAATAACACTAGAAAGACACTGCTCATCGTTAACACTGTCCTCAACTACTTTTTTATCCGTAAGCTGCTTTAACATTTTTTCCATACGTGCTTTAGTATGTTCAAGTGTTTCGAAGGTGTCTTCAATAAATTCGGGGTTGTGTTTATGCTGCTGAGCATTAGCCAATATTAGGTCAACCTGAGCCAGTACATTTTTTAAGTCGTGGAGCACAAATGCTGACATGCGATTGAAGGCGGCAAATTGGGCATTTTCGGCCACAACCTGCGCAGCTTCATGATGTTGTATAAAGGTTCCAACTTGCTCTGAAACTGCATTGAGGTAGTCTTTCACCTCCCAATTCAGGGTCACTTTTTCTTTGTCTCCAGCGGCTAATACAGCAAAGCCCCACACGTTGTTATCCTGCATGAAAGGAATAAAAAGCTGGTAATTCCATTGCTTTAGCACCTCTCTGTCTAGTTTCAAACCTTCGTAGTCAAAGGGCTTAACAAGGTAGGCATCGGTATCGATAATCCAGCCGTTCTCACCGCTATATTCAACCAGCTTGTTGAGCATACTGATTTGCTTTTCATCAATATCGGCATGGCTAAGCTGCGATGCTTTAGCGATGCATTCAATACCACTTTTTGAGACCTTGAAAAGCAAACCTGAGTCGTACTGAACTGCATTTAGTAAGCCGGTTAGTCCTGCGTGATAAACATCTGAAGTGCTCTCTCCCGAACGAGTCAGCCATTTAGTGAGTTTTACCCATTCAACACGGTAGTCGTATTGATTGGCAAAGAAGTGCTTAGTAATAAAGATTTTTATCTTGGTTCTAAAAGCATTCGATAAGAAGACAGTGGCAAGAAGCGCAAATGACATCACCACAAGTATGATTTGTACTGTTGCTCCCCAGCTACCTCCAACAAAGTTAATAGCGTAGCCAATAACAGCCATAACGAACAAATAGCCACCAGCAACAAGGAGCAATGAACTGTGCAACACCACGTCTCGAGATATAAAAATATCTATTCCCCAGTGATGAATACGGCGAATTGAAATAACCAGAAGCGGCATAAGAAGAAAATAAATATAACCACGAGCTGCGATATAGCCAACTTCCACTTGATTAACCATAGTGGCATTAGCGTAGGTTACAAACTCAAACACATTTGCAGCGCCAAGATAGATAATAAGCGGTTTAAATGCCCACTGTTCTCTTCCCGCCTGTCTATAAACTACTTCTAACAGCACCAGTACCTCGAGAGACAGCACTATTAGTGTTAAAAAGCTCCACGCAGGATTGGCAGCAAAAAAATAAGGAGAAGCCAGCGCAAAACAGGCTGGAGCCAATATTATTAACGTTGTCGGACGTCTTAGAACATGGTGAAGGCTTTGAAAATTAGTTTGAATGCAGCTTGCGAGGAATAGCAACCACGCTAGTTGCTTCACAATATCAACAGTAAGTAACCAACTTAATGAAATAGGTCCAAAAAGCAGCGTGATCAAGCTTGTTGACCAAATAACCGTGGTAGCAGTAGCAAGCACAAGTAAGTGCTTTGCTACGCCTGGTTTCCTTACCGTCAACAATAAAAGTAGCAGTGCAAGATGCGCTAAGCTGTTAAGCCCGTACCCTAAGTCTGAAACCATTTAGTTGCATTCGTCCTAGTGAATAATAATTTTTTACGGTCTTGTGGGCGCTCTCAATAAGCCCCCTTCACACAACGTCTAACGCTTTTTCACCACTAGCGAGCCAATGGAATAGCCTGCTCCAAAAGAACACAGCACGCCTAGATCGCCTGAAACAAGATCTTCGTGATTTAAACCAAACGCGATCACTGAGCCCGCCGATGCTGTATTCGCGTATTCATTAAGCACAATAGGCGCTTCTTGTTCAGTTGCATCACGACCAAGCAGGCGTTTACAAATTAGCGTGTTCATATTGATGTTCGCTTGGTGGAGCCACCAGCGCCTTACATCAGCAGGTGAAATGTCATGTCTAGCGAGATGCTCTTCAATATGACTTGCCGCCATAGGACACACCTCTTTGAACACCTTGCGCCCAGCCTGATGAAATAGCTTATCGACACCATACGGATCAACGTCTTCCGCGCGTGTTAAGTAACCAAAATTTGAACGGATATTGTTGGAGAATTTAGTTACCGCTTTTGTGCTCAACACGTCGTAAACATGTTCACTCTTCGCAGTGCTAGCCAACTCCATCACGGTTGCTGTCGCTACATCACCGAAAATAAAGTGGCTGTCGCGATCCGTATAATTGATTTGCGGTGACACTAATTCTGGGTTGATCACAAGTACTCGAGACGCGTTTCCAGCGCTAAGCATTTCAAACGCTCTATGCATTCCAAACGTTGCCGCCGAGCAAGCTACAAGCATATCAAAGCCGAAGCCCTCTATATTCAAGGCCTCTTGAACTTCAATAGCAATGGCTGGATAGGCCCTTTGCGTGTAAGCACAAGAAACAATAACGGCATCAATATCCTCAGCGCTTACTTTAGCCGCGCTCAGTGCCAAACGCGCTGCTTCTACGGCTATTTCTGCTTGATGAGAAAGTTCATCGTCGCCTCGCGGAGAAATTTTAGGCTTCATTCGGTTTATATCTAACGCACCGTCTTTCTTGTAGATATAACGACTTTTGATCCCAGACGCTTTTTCAATAAATTCCGCACTTGAGTAAGGCATCGCCTCTACTTCGCCTTTCTCTATTTCTTCTTTGTTTTTATCGTTGAAACTATCGACGTATGAATTATAACTCGCCACCAACTCTTCATTGGTTATGCTCTCTTCGGGGTGCCAGACACCAACGCCACTGATAACGACTTGCTGAGACATAGTAATACTCTTCTAATTATTTGGTAACCAAAGGCATGCAGACGCAAATAAAAGGTCTGCTGAACACCTTTATGACGGCCATTGCCATTAGACCAACATTAAAGACAGAATAAACACTTTGAATATTCGAATTAGGCAAGTCTTTAATATAACAATCCGATGGCGATTTAAGTTACACCGTATCTTTTGTTATAGCTTACCTCAATACACTCGCCCTGTAACTATTCTGTGATATAGAGCAAACTCTGTGAATTGTATTGCATCAACCTGTTGGGGCGGGGATAAAGGATCTTTAAAAAATAGAGGGAAGCAGCGCTATATCGCGCCGAATAAAAAAGCTCGCTTAACAACGAGCTTCTTTAGAGGCTATTACAAGTACATCGAAATTTACAACTGGCTGATTTGCCAAACTGACACTGTGCCACTTACTTCATTGCCAACAATAAGCAACGCTTCTCCGCTTGGGCTGTCTTCAGCGCTAACGAAAACCAGACTTTCTGGGGCAAGGTCACCGATAACATCGTCTGCAGTTAGCCCGTCTGTTAGATCTCGGTTAAACACATACTCTGTGAACTGAACATCGTAAGGATTGGTAACGTCATAGACAAAAATTCCACCCATACGCTCTAAACCAATAAATGCGTAGGTGCGGTCGCCAATTTGACCCACCGTAATAGCTTCTGGCTCAGGCCCTTTATTTTCCGAGCGAGAGTCACCTTCGTTTACGTCGTTATCATTGTTGAACCGAACACCGTGAACAGATGCAGTAATACGCTCGAAATCATCACCTGAGTCGTAAACTACAAGCCCATTTTGATCCCAAATAGTGAACGAGCGAGCACCGTAGGCATACGCAGCATCGTATTCGCCATTACCATCAGCATCTCCCATGGCAGATGTTACACGCAAGTCGTCCGCTTCCCCCGTTGCCTGTAGCATGGCTAATTCAGAGTTTGGTGCAGCCGTTAAGTCTTCTACTTTCACCTCGTCCGTGTAGGCTAAACAACCGTTGTCTTCATCAAATTCCACACCACCAGCGGCAGTACACGCAGCCTCATCTGCTACGTCAAAGAAATATTCGCGAGCATCGCCTTCATTAGCGGTAACTAAAAACGTTGCGTCTTTCCATGAGAATGCAGCAATACTATCTGGCTGATAAACGCCATACAAACCAGTGTACTGACCAAAACTCACTGAATCATTTTCTTGGATATCAATATCCAAGTTAGCCCATGCTTTTGTGCCTAAGCCAACTACATCAACTGTCAGTTCTTCTAGGTCGATAACAGCTAACCCGTTATTTTCTTGCAAACTTACGTAGGCCACGTCGTTGGTAGCCGCAATATATTCAGGCTCTAAATCCTGAGCCACTGTAGTAGTAATGGCAGTGCCGTTTATTGTACGACCTGACCGATTAGGAAACATCATGCCTTGAGACATGAGATCTGCTTGAGCATCGTTGAAAGCGCTAAAGCCAACTGTTGTGCCTGTTTCTTCAGGCTCGCCGCTAGCTAAAATGTTGATAACAGACACAGAACCCACTGGGTCCACAGTGTAATCATCTGAAGGCTCACCTTCGTTAGCAACCAATACCTTACCGCCATCTGGCGTGAAGGTAACCATGTCAGGCAGAGCACCTACTTCTACTGAATCTAAGAAAGTTGCTGCACCAGCGTCAAGACCACTATAAAAAAGCACAAACCCGTTGTCCGTTTTTACATCTGCAGCTACGGCTACCGCCATTAGATCGCCATTAACGGCAATACTGTTGACGCCGCCTAGCACTGCACCGTTAATGTCAGCAGGTAACGTAATAGTTGAAGGAGTAAGATTAACGGTGTTGATTGGGTCGGCTAATACAGCAGAGGTAAGGTTTCCGGCAGGGATAACCGCAATGGTATTTGTTCCCGTGTTAGTCGCGTAAATCGTTTGAGTGGCTACATGATACTGAACAATTTCAGCCGCACCTTGATTACCAAGGAAAGCTCGACCTACAACATCCAGTTCAATCCCAATAGATGCATCGGTACCATCAGATCCATCTGCTCCAGGGGCACCCTGTTCACCTTGAGGACCCTGAGCACCAGTTTCGCCTTGTTCACCATCATCGCCATCGAGGCCACACCCGGTTAATGATGCTGATACTAAAAGAGCGAGTAACCCGTACTTGAATTTATTACGCACTGCCATCTTTATTTCCTTTTTTATTGTGGTATCTCAAGTTGAACTGCTAGACAAATATCGCTTCCTGCGTGCATTGCGCTTTATTTACCGCGAGGCGCTTAATATAAGCTATAAGCAGGCTTGGTATTATGTTCAGTATCTCAACAGTACAACAGAAAACTGATTTAACTTCTATGTATAAATTAAAGCCAGTTTATGACACAAATATTAATTTGGCAAAGCCTTTACAGCGAGCTTCTATGTGGCGTTTTTTTTCGAGCTTTTCCTTGCATTTTTGCCCCCAAATAATGTGCAGCAAAGTATCTGAATAAATCAACCAATCAGGTTGCTATATTCATGATTAAAATGCAGGTATGCTTAAATAATTTTCAGACACCAAGGATTTAAAATGAAATTGAAATTCACGCTATCGGCGGTTGTCGCCGCTACTATTGCGCTCACCTCTTGCGCCACGTCCCCTACTGGTAGAAATCAAGTGCTGTTGTTTTCAGACGCACAGCTAACAGAAATGGGTGCGCAAGCTTTTTCAGGGATGAAAGAGGAACTTACGGTGTCTACAAAACAAGTTCAAAATAGCTATGTTAAATGTATTGCAAATGCCATAACTGCGCAGGTGCCATCTTCAGTGTTTGATGGTCAGTGGGAAGTGGTTGTTTTCTGTCTCTTATACACATCTCCGAGCCCACGAGACAGGCAGAAATCTCGT
>OJFL01000759.1_pt1 | contig 14925 bp, 18 predicted proteins | sample 1594131 | NCBI WGS metagenome assembly OJFL01 (sample SAMN05416782, study PRJEB24817) | seawater metagenome | isolation source: Sea water | place: Canada:Atlantic | collected 2013-07 | reverse complement strand
ACCTTAACGAAAACAGGCTCTTTTCGATTCAACAACAGTTAATCCGAACATAGCCATTTTAAAAGATACTTATCGTGGCGGGGAACTGCTGCTTTTCGCAAGTTATGGTTCCCTCATACACTAGGCTATCTCCTAATTTAAATTCGCCTTGACAGTAAACTGTCTCTAAAAAAAGATTCAATCCAGATATAGTAGAAACTTTAGAACTTGAATGTTTATGCGAGTTGTTTTTAAAAACGCCTTTGTCCTTGTTATAGTTACTTATGCGAACCATTAACCTCCCACCAAAATCGTCGTAGACTTTTTTAGCATTTTCGTTTTCTGGAGTTTCGGAAAAAGAAACTACGAAGCTATCAATCTCACTAAACTTATTTCTTATAGTCAACGCTACTACAGACTCGTCTGACGCATTTACTCCGGCAGAGAAAGCAAGTTCTCTCATTGCTAAGTCCTCTGAGTTTTGCATTGTGTCAATTGCAGCAAGCCTTAGTGCAGGGTCAGCACTTTGAATTAGTGCTTTAAGTTCATTTATTTCCGCAGCTCTTTTTTTAATTTCTTCGATTGAATTAGCTGATACTGAAGTTGCAGTAGCTGAAAGCAGTGCTGTTGCAGCGAGGGTTCCCATGATTTTTCTTAGCATTATTTTTCGTCCTTTGAGTAAATTAAGTGCCTCATTAAGTTAACGATTTTCAATGTATTTTACAAATACCTTTATGTCTAAATGAATAGGTAATTCTTGATATTGATTATTAGATGAAGATTTTTAGTAGGTTGTAGACTTCGATGCTTAAGATGGGTCAATTACTTAAAAAAGCCTCCTAGCAGGAGGCTATTAAATTCAGCGTGTAAGCTTTCGCCATCGCGCTTTACACGCAATCATCCACGTCTCAGAATCGATACCGAAAATACTTTCAACATCATCAGAAAAATGCCTCAAAAAGTCGGATATCTCTTGATGGTAAGAAAGCAGCAGAGAAAGCGCTTCTTTTCCTTGACGGTATTTACCACCTCCGTCATTCATTTCTTGCTCAAGAGAATTACTGATTGATATACCCAACCATCTGCCGACAATATCGCGATGCAAATAAATATATCGCTGATAATCCAAAACAACGCCAGTTGGTTCCGCAGTCAAGTTCGCTAACAATAGGATTGTTGAGTCATCTCCTTCAAATGGCGACCTAGAGCGTCGTTGATATTTCCTGATGATAGTTGGTTTTGAGTCTTGCATGTTGTTACTCCTGTTTGTCCATAGAAGTAACTAGGCTCCTAGATGGGAAACTCCTCCCTATCTTCAGTGTGAAAATCCAACTTCATCTGTTTTGAGAAATAAACTAAATCATCTTCTGTCCATTCCGCATAAAATTCCGGTTCGCTCAACACAACGCCGATGAGTTCACGTATCACGGGAAAATACGCAGGATTCGACACAATGTGATTTTGCAAAATGACATTCATAATAACGTCTTCGATATGCTGATTGTTTCTGTACTGACTTCCATCGAACTCATCTCGATAAGCCATAAATGCACTTGCCATGTTATTAAAAATTTCGGATACGATTGCGGAGCAGAGATATGTATTTGTAGTCATGAATTTTCCTTTTCGTTGTTATTCATAATTACTTAGTCTCCCTATCAGAAAAATTTCCCTATTACTGACTTATTAAAAGATAAGACTAACTAGGAAAGGAAATAAGACATGACGTATCTATCAGTTGTCGAACAGCCAAAGCGTTGCATCTCAGATGATGAGGACTACATTGCTTTATACGAGAACGAAGGCTCGTATATCTATTACGTGAGAAATTATGCAGCTCAAACTGAGTTTCTGCTGCTAAGCATGGATTTAGTGATGACATTGGACGAGAAGTTCAGAACCGTAGCGGGCGTCTATTTCACACCCCACTTTTCAGTTTTGAAGTATTTTGAGTCAGAAGTCACACATCACTTGCTTACAAGTGCACTATTGCCTCACTTTCATTACTTGTTCAACTGTAGTGTTTCAAAGTTCATCAAAAGACTTTGAACTACTGAAGCCAGCTTTTCGCTGGCTTTATTTATACCTAACAGGCAAGGGCAAAGCCTTCGTCCCCATCGTTATTCCATTCATAAGCACTGCGATGAATTCCGACAAAACTCAATAGTTCAACTTCAAACAACAACATCCTAGCTCCCAACTAATAGCCACCAAACTTAATTTTCAAACAATTTTTTGATTTTAAGGCGTTTTGTGTATGCCTAATCGCTAACATTTACCAAGAAGTAAGTTTTGAGAATGTCTTCGCTCACATCGCAGATTATTTTCAAAAAAGCGCAAATGAGGTTGTGTTTATTTCTCGCTTTTCCAAATACACTTTTAACTGTCAGAACAAAATGAGGCTGTACTCGATGGTAACCACTTTATTTTCATTACTGGTTCAACAATTCAATAATGCGTATGTACAACCAAGTGATATCTCAACGTGGTTTGCAGCGAAACCTGCTTCGAAGACGCTTCTTACCGATCTGGCAAAGTATTTCGCACAGTCGAAGGAATTGGATTGTGATATTTCGTTGATGCAAGTGGCTAAGGATTTAGTCGCAAGCAAGTCAGCTAAACTGAGTACCCAAAAAAATATGCAAGATATCAGTCTTCACCAACAGTCTGTGGATACGCTAAACGCGTCAATGTCGAAACTCCAACTTGCCACCTTTTTCTTTCAGCAGCTCGGCAATCGCGCAGTTGTTCCATTTGCTGAAGCTGCTCAACTTTTTCAGATCTCAGCTGGTTCGGCGGAAGCAAAGCTGAAAAGCGGAGCTTATAAAGAACTGTGCTACATGGAAGTAGAGAAAGAAAATCGCAAGTCTCGTCCCTTGGTAAGCGTGTTAGATCTAGCTGACTACTTTTACAAAAAGAGGGAGGTAGTGGTTCTTGGAGATGTGCCTCAAGATTAGCATGACGCTTAACGGGAGTGGAACACTGGGAACAGGGCTTTTAGAACGAAAGCGAAAGCTGAGAACAAAACTCCTTTGCTATTTGGGCGGTGAACCGCTTTTCACCACCCATCCATTAAGCTACTTCTTAATTCGACGGAATATCAGTGGTAAAGCACCTAGTAGCAAGAAAATTGCTGAAGGCTCACTCACGCCAACTTGATTTCTTTCGGAGATGGCACGCACTAAAGCCGTTCCTTGTGTAGAGCGCGTATAGTATTGAGAGAACTCGTCGTTCAAAGCAATCGACTGTCCAAATTCCCGAGGTGGGTTTGAATTAGTAATTTTATCTAACAGGTACGCTGAACGGGCTGTAACCGTCCACGGCACAAGGCTAGTTGACGGCGCTTTTTTATAAAACCAAGCAGAAGACCAAGTATTTGAGTCTCCAACACAGTCCAACGAAGTATCACTTTCAAAACAACTTGTGCCTGTTACACCAAATAATTCCGAAAAGCTACTATATAGTGCCTCTCCTTCAGCGTAAGCCCAAGAGTGACCGCCATCTTGATATACCTCTCCCAAGGATTTACCGAAATGACCGCTTAAAAGTGACTCTACTTCACCATATAGAGCAACTCTCCAACCAGTTGAGTGATACTCATCGCGAGCTTCGGCAAGATACATATTTACTGTCTCATCCCATTGAAGCCATTCAAGACCTTGTGAGTAATCAGTGACTATGTTGGTTTGAGTGTCTAGCGAAAGACTTCCATGCGTAATAATCGCGGAGTTACTAAAGAAAGGGGTTATACTTAATGCTGCTATTAATGCGCTTTTTTTAATCATTTTTATGACTTCCTTGATTTTTATCTATTCGCTCCAAAAAAGCGAATGCGCACTAATGCAAATAAAAGGCCACTCTCAATAATATGACTATACCTCCTGCTACTTATGAAGAAGGTATTTTTCAACAATTTTGAAATAAACAATATGTAAATAAAACAGACACTTAAATGTATACTAATTAAACAGCGAGGGAGGGTACTCCCCCCTCGAACTGTAATTAATCCTCTTCGTTCTCGTCGCCCCGATATTCATCGTTATTTGGATTCAATTGGTCAGCATGATTGTCCAAGCTATCCCAATAAGCATCGTTGTTTGGGTTCATGCTGTCGCTTCTGTCGTCATTCGATGTTCTACTCATTATTTTTTACCTCTGTTTTGTTGAATTTGCTTTCCACGGTGGCCCATCGCTTGGTCGTACTGCTTGTTTGTTCCAGATGTACCTTTATTGCGATTGGTCATGTTCGCTGAGTTGTCTGTAGGTTTGATCTTTGACATTAGAGCTTCTCCTTATTTGTTGCTCGACGTGTATTCTGCTTTAATATAATCATCAAAAAAGGGACATTTGAGTGAAATTATTTAATCGAGAACTAGATAAGGGGTTACTGTTCAACCAGTTTCAGGGAAAGACTTTAAGAGCAATTAATTCAATTAAGTCAGAATCAGATTTTTTAGTAAAAGTTGCCCAAAAAACGAAACGAAATAAAAGTATCACCCACGACCTTCAAATTTTCAGAGACTTTCGTGCTGATAAGCTTCATCCAGAAAAACTACAATCTTATCTGGATTTTGAGTTTCCCTCAGGCTATCCAGGCTACAATAGTAGTAACGATGACATTATTGGAGGTTGGCACCACGTTCAGAGTGCGGTCTTCATGCTAAGTCATGCCAGCGATAAACCTGATCGCTTGTCTACTTTCTGGGACTTTATTACCGCTCACTGCATATTGGAACGTGAGCAAGTATTATTAGTACGTTCTACTAAAGATGTTGTATTGGCCGAAGAGTTTCTTAAACGATGGCTGTATATAGATGATACTGGCCTAGTATTCAAAGATTCAAACTTCAGTGTTACATATGCAATTAACATGATTATGTTTTGGAGCGCTTGTTTCGAACTTTTTCTAGAATTGGAGTATGAGTCGGATGAACACTCTATAATGGGACACTTACTTCCATCTTGGTCTCTTACGGAAAAAGGGAAATATTTTAACTCAAGCAACGAGAGATTGGTTGAAGTAGTCAAGAGTAATTGGGCAAAGAAGCATTACAAAGTTGATAAAATAACTAATACACAATTTTACCGTGATATTTTGGTCAAGCAATACCACGACGAAACACTCGATACATCGAAAATATTTACATGCAAAGAGGATTTAATAGACCCAAACACAGACGCTATTAAAAAAAGATTTCAGCGGATAGGTAAAAGACAATTGTTTACCCTTGATCAGTTTAGAGCAGACATAGCAATTCTAAATAATTCATTTGCTGATACAGAAGAGCAACTTCCAATAGTTATTCCTTTTTTGCTCACTAACCTATTCACACTTTGCCAAACGGATTTGATTGAAGCAGGGTGTAGTTTTGAGTCTATCGTTAACAACTTCGCTAGCTACCCCTCGCTAAAATCAAAAATTCGTAACCGCTACGATCATTTTCTTGATTCGGGAGAATTACGTCCCTAGTTGCCAACACTATAAAATGAAATAGTATTTCGTTGTAATCATCGAAGGTTTTAGTAACATGGTTTTGCGAGACTTTCACACTAACGCGGGGACTAATAGGTGGAACTGCATTGAGGGAACGTTGCTTTAAACCTTGTATTTAAAGGACTAGAGAAGAGCTGCTTGTCCAATCGAGCATTGGAGCGACAGAGAATCTGCGGTCAAGAGCTTGAACAGTTGTATTCAATTTAGGTCCATGTTTCATATAGATAATATTTAACTTCTTGAGTAAATGCCAAGTGCGGTGCACTTAATTTTCTGAATTCGGGTCCCTTTAATTCCTTATTTTCACTCTTTCAGGGTCCAGAAAAAGCCTTTTTGGGGCCCTAAGTTTTTAGGCGGAAAATAAGATGGCGTATTATAGCATTACTAAGACGACTAGAAAAAACAGATGTACAAGTTATCGAAGTATCATTTAACCCATATGGAAATAACGTAGAGCATTTTCTGGTAAATGATGCCTCTTCCGAGTTAGATATAGCCTATGAGATTTGCGTGATGGCATTCATTCAATGCATGTTCTTTCCATTGAAGAGGCGCATAATTGGATTCAAGAATGCTCGTGAGGCTATACAGGTCATCAGCGTGCTGAAGTAAGGCGCGCCATTAAAAATGAACTGGCTTCCCTATCCTCTTATTTGAAGCATTAAAAGTAAATTATAACTGACTTTTAATGAGGAAAAGGCTTTCAGATACTATAAGTAAACTATATTTGACTTATATCTTTTTCGGCATTACTTTATATTTAAAAGTAAATAACAGTTAACTTATATGAGTAATCTTGCCAAGACAAACAGAAAAGGTAAAGCGGTTAAGGCTTCAGCGATGCCTAACTTATCAGAACGCTTTACCCCAACTCAGCTTGCTGAAGCGATCACTGCAAAGCGAACGGGTATGAGGCTGTCTCTTGTAGATGTATCTGAAGCATTGTCTATTTCAAAGCCAACGCTGGTGAAAATAGAAAAAGGCGATACCAATGTAAAGTTAGCAAACCTTCTCAAGGTAATGGAGTACCTTGGTCTTTCATTTAGCATTCTTTGTGATGATGCGACTTCCAAAGTAGAAACGGGGGTAGGTGATGACTGGTACTAATCTAAATACCCTGAACGTTTATATCGGTCATGGTCGTAGAATTGCGGCAATAACTATTCCTGTAGGCTCTGAAACCGAATTAACCTTAACTTACGAGCCTGATTGGGTTAAGGAGGGTTTTGCTATCTCGCCCCATCTGCCTTTGAACGGTGAGTTTGGTCACAGAGCGGTTCGGAACTTCCTACAAAACTTATTACCTGAAGGTAAAGGGTTAGAAGAGATAACGAGTAATAACACTATCTCAAGAAATAATACCTTTGGGCTTATCAAGATCATCGGCGCTGACACATCTGGCGCGTTATCATTTACAAGTCGGAGCAATGAAGAGATCGAAACTTCATTTCGAGAAGTCACTAATAAAGAACTAATCGAAAAGTTAGCTCGTTTTAAGAATGCTGGAGAATCAATTACCTATTGGGATGGTCGTACAAGACTATCAGTCGCGGGTGTACAAGATAAACTTAACTTATTAGAGATAGATGGCAAATTAGGCTTTGGTGAAGGTCAGCTTTGCTCAAATAAGATCTTTAAGTTTGAAACAGGAAAAGCGCCTTTTATTGCGGTGAATGAATTATTTACCATGTTGCTGGCAAAACATTCGGGTATCGATGTACCAGAGGTAACGGTACGAAAATATGGAGAAGTCAGCGCGTTTGTCATTGACCGTTTTGACCGTAAGTTAATAACAGAGCAACACCGCGTTATGCGCCGTCACGTCATTGATGGCTGTCAAGCTACTAACCTGCCCCCTTCTTACAAATACGAACGCCAACACGGTGATGAGGGCGACGGTATTTATATTCGTGATGGTGTGTCTTTTCCGAAACTGTTCAATGTAAAAACAACTAATGCCGAAGCGTATCAAACGCAACTTATACGCTGGATGACCTTTAATATTTTAGTGCGTAACTATGATGCTCACGGTAAAAACATCAGTTTCTTTGTAGGTAAACAGGGTTTAAGTCTTACGCCATTTTACGATTTAGTAAACATTGAGGCCGTTATTCGAGAGATCCAGGCAAGGCAAGCTGATGAAAACGCTAATGTGGTAATAGCTACAGGCATGGCAAACCATTTCGCGATGTCGATAGGTGAATATGGTGCTGGCAGTGCTGGTAATTTTAATCACCCATTCACTGCTTATATGTTGGCAGACTTCGCCCATGAATTTGGTATATCACTCCCTCGTCTGCAATTGTTGATGAGGCAAATGATCAAGTCAGTAAGAGAGTCAATTCAGCAAGCAAAAAACGAAGCGATGATGCACCAGTTAAGCGAATCGGAAATCAAACACATTGATGTCTGTATTCAGATCATTAATGAGGCCATTGAAGAACTAGGCCAAGAAGTGAAACACATACCAGAAATGGTGAGTTAATTTTAAATGTAAAAGAGCGATGAAACTATTGAGCTGATTTCTTCAAATAGTGCTCTTGAATAAAACGCATTTTTCAGCAAAATTAAGAATGAGACATTCCCAGTATTGGGGGTATATAGGGGTACTTTTTATTACTTCTCGCTGCAAGCCTTGTATTTAAAGGAAGATAAGCGAGCACAATTCCAGTCTAGCATTGAGGCGACAGAGAATCTGCGGTCAAGAGTTTGAACCGCAGAATTAAATTTAAGCCTTTGTTTTTTAGAGATAAATTTCACTTCTTGAGTAAATAGTAAGTGCGGTATTTATCCCTTTAATTCCTTATTTCACCGTATCAAGCTCCAAAAAAAGCCTTTTTGGGGCCCAAGTTTTTAGGCGCAAAATAAGATAGCGTATTATAGCCTTACAAAGGCGACTAGAAAAAATATCAATGTCTACCGTGTGAGAATGAGAAACAAAGAGTCGGGGGGTTATTACTTTTTCGAACAAGTCTGACTCATTACCCTCGCCTGCTCCCCTCTCAATTAGAAAGATATTGCCGCATTCCATTACATTGAAGCTGCCTACATGTTTGAGGAAAAAGAGCGAAAACTCTTACTAGACTGTCCAGCGGCTCCCTTTCTCTCCTAAAAATATTTGACACGATGTCTTTTTGTTCATTAAAAGCTAATGTTCACAAAAAGTGAACAGCTACAAATAATGAACAATGGTTGCAATTTTGTTCATTTTTTCGTAACGTTCAATAATAGTGAACGGAAGAGATAAATGAACAAATGGATAACTTATTAGCTGAAGCTGCGAAACTGTTAGCCGCGAATACCAAGCTAAATATCACTTACACGCATCATAATTTCCAAAATACTGAGGTGACGGACGGACAGCTGACGCTCACTCACGGAAACCAGAAACATACTTGGTGTGTGGAAGAAAAGGAGAGAATTACTCGCCACAGACTACACAAGCTTCAACTAGAAAAAATAGTTTTTAGCGACAAAAAAACGCTTATTGTCACAACCTATATTAATGAAAAAATTGCAGAACTTTGTCGGGAGTTGCAAATCGATTATCTCGATATAGCAGGCAATGCGCACCTCAATATACCTCCCTTTTATATCGATATTAGAGGCAAGAAACCACCTCAAGAGCTTCAAATACAACACGCGAGAAAGCTAACAGGAAAGGCGTTTCAACCTAAAGGTATGAAACTGGTCATGATGTTGTTATTGAAGCCTGAGCTTGTTAATCAGCCAATGCGGGTACTTGCGGAGCAAGCTGAAATTGCTTTAGGCACGGTAAAACAAGTTTTAGATGACCTTAAGCAACTCACATTTGTTCTCGAAAAAGGGAAAAAAGGACTCGTCCTCAACGAAAAAGATCTGCTTCTAACGCGATGGCTGGACGCTTATCCACACAACATGGAAGCTAAACTGGAGGAGAAGCTATATGTTCCTCAGAATATTGAGCAGCTTCGTAACGCACCGCTAGATAAGTACGGAGCACTCTGGGGCGGAGAGGTCGCCGCCGATGCCTATACTCATTACCTTACCCCCAAAACATACCAGATATATGCTGATACTGAAGCACATAAAGCCCTATTAAAAACTTTCAGGCTACGCCGACTACGTGCTGAAGAGACAGACGTTAATATACTGAAAATTATAGAGCCGCCTGTAGGAATCGAAAAAATTAGGGGGGAGTTACCTGGCTATGTCGCGCCACTATTAGTATATGCGGAACTACTCAACAGCGATGACCCTCGCAATATTGATACCGCAAAAAGGATCTACCATGACCACCTCGCTTGATGTATCCGAAAAACTGCCCAAGGGGCTTGTCGAGGTATATAGTCAAATCCACGGTATTGCCGCAGAGCTAAGTGTTCCGTTGCTAATTGTAGGGGCTACTGCACGGGATATTATCTTGGCTCACGGCTATAACGCTACGATTGAGCGCGGTACGAAAGATGTGGACTTTGGTATTGAAGTGCAGAATTGGGAGCATTACGAAGTGTTACGAACTGCACTGATAGAAGCGGGATTTACACCTCACTCGAAGAAGGCACATCAACTAGACACGACTGACAGTGACGGCTTGCCTTGGGAAATCGACTTGATTCCGTTTGGTGGGGTCAGCGATGATCACGGCCAGATCGCTTGGCCGCCCAAACATGATTTTGTTATGAGCGTGCTAGGATTCAATGAAGTCTATCAAAACGCATGGGACGTTACCCTGTCAAAAAATCCTGAACTTAGTGTAAAAGTAGCATCTCCGGTAGGCATCCTATTGCTAAAACTTATCGCCTGGACTGAACGAGGGCGCGAGTATCAGGGAAAAGACGCTATTGATATCTATTATGTCATAAAACACTACAGCAAAATTCCTGCGGTTGTAGATGCGCTTTACGAACAAGATTATATGGATGCGCATGACTATGACGATATGAAAGCCAGTGCAATGATGTTAGCGGACGAAGTCGCGGCCATAGTAAGGGAAAAAACATTGACCTACATAAAGCAGGCTTTGCTAAACAAAGATAGTGTCTCAGAGCGCCTGAAGGTTGATATAACAAAGCATACTGTCGCAGGTTATGAAGAAGCCGACATACTCATAGAGATAATAAAAGATAGGCTAAATGGAGAATAAAACCATCGGTTGTTTCTGGATATTTCACTGAGCTCCACAACGGCCTTGCACCACCTTAAAATTTTTGTCACCCGGGGGATAAAAAAAGCCGAAGGTTAATTCACTTAACACTTCGGCTTCTCTACCATCGTACAAATAATGGAGTGCATTATGTAGTGGAGTGCATTATGCCTCCATATCAATGAGTTAGATTAATCCCATATGGCCTGCGTGGAATTCTAAATGCTCTTCAATGAACGATGCGATAAAGAAATAGCTATGGTCGTATCCTTCGTGCATGTTTAACGTAAGCTGTGTTTCAGAGCGTTGCGCTGCATGAACAAGTGATTGCGGCTTTAACTGCTCTTGAAGAAACTCGTCTTTTGTTCCTTGCTCAACCAGCATAGGAATATAATGAGTCTGACTCGCCATCAATTCAGAGGCGTCATAATCTTTCCAGCTGGCTTTATCGCTTCCCAAATAATTACCCAGCGCTTTTTCTCCCCAAGGGCAGTCACTGGGGTTGGCAATGGGGCTAAATGCCGATACCGACACATATTTATTAGGATTGCGCATACCAATGATTAAAGCGCCGTGGCCTCCCATTGAGTGCCCACTTATCGCCTTTTCTTTAGTTACAGGAAACTCACCTTCAATCAGCGGTGGGAGTTCTTCAGTAATATAACTATACATTTTGTAGTGCTCATCCCATGGCGCTTGGGTGGCATCCACATAAAAACCAGCTCCTAAACCGAAATCGTAAGCCCCTTCTGCGTCATCTGGAACACCTTCGCCCCGCGGAGATGTATCTGGCGCGACAATTGCCATACCCAGTTCACTGGCTAGCTTCATCGCTCCAGCTTTCTGCATAAAGTTTTGATCGTTGCAGGTTAGTCCCGACAGCCAATACAGCACAGGTACGGGTTTCTCTTTGCTGGCGAAAGGCGGTAAAAATATCGCAAACGTCATTTCACAGTTTGTTGTCGTTGAAGTGTGACTGTAGCGAAGGTGTGTTCCTCCGAACGCTTTGTTCTCGCTTAAAAGCTTCATTACCGCTCCTTTATAAATAGTATTTGTACCTTTATTGAAGATTCAGTAAAGGCTCTATCGGATTTTAGATCAAGTTCGTTTACACTAAGCGCCTAAATTTTGAGGTAAATACAATGGTTAGAGCACTATTGCATCATATTATCGGTACAATTTCCGTCATTTTCTATTTTATAAATACAGTGGTTTGGGCAACACCCATCATTGTGCTTTCTGTGTTTAAGCTTATTCCAGTGCCTCAATGGCGACGTTTCATTTCGTATCTGTTAGATACATGCGCCACTGCATGGATTGGCGTCAATAACTTAAATCAGCGCATTAGCAGTGGTACTACATTCCATGTTACCGGACTCGAGCAGCTTACTCGTAACGATTGGTATCTTGTTACTGCGAACCATCAGTCTTGGGTAGATATTCTGGTTCTCCAACGTGTATTTAACCGCAAAATTCCATTTTTAAAATTTTTTCTCAAAAAAGAGTTAATTTATGTGCCGATACTGGGGTTGGCATGGTGGGCACTGGATTTTCCGTTTATGCGTAGATATTCCAAGTCGTTTTTGGCCAAACATCCTGAGCTAAAAGGCAAAGATATGAAAACTACACGTAAAGCCTGTGAGAAATTTCGCACCAAACCTGTCAGTATCATGAACTTTGTCGAAGGTACGCGTTTCACTCAAAGCAAACACGACAGACAAGGTTCGCCTTTCACCCACCTATTAAAGCCAAAAGCCGGCGGCATCGCTTTTGTACTTTCGGCAATGGGCGAACAACTTCATAAACTTATTGACGTTACTATTGACTATCCAAATGGCGTCCCCACTTTTTGGGACTTCGTTAGCGGCCGAGTGCGCGATGTTCGGGTAAATATAAGCGTTATGCCTATTAAAGAGATTATGGATAGCGGTATCTTTCACCCTTCGTATTTTGACGACCCGCAAGTGCGCGCTCGTTTTCAAACATGGCTCAACGAACGCTGGCAAGCAAAAGACAATCTTTTAGAAGAACTAAACGCAACGCAGAAACCTTTATGATCCGTACAATTCTCGCTCCTTTTACTTTCGTTGTTCACATAACGCTACAGCTACTAAATCTCGCGTTATGGGGAAGTCTTATTATTGTGCTGGGCTTAGTAAAACTGGTATTGCCTAACGGTAAAATAAGGTCGCTATGGAATAGCGTAATGCACTGGCTAATGTTTAGCTTTGGGCGCATTAGTGTGCTGCTTATTCGTATGTTTAATGCCATTGATATCGAATACGCAATTCATGGCGAACTGGCAAAAGACCGTTGGTACCTAATTATTGCTAACCATCTCAGCTACTTAGATATTATTTTGCTTATCGAGTTTGCTACTCACCGAATTCCTGCGCCAAAATTCTTTTTGAAAAGAGAGCTTATATGGTTGCCGTTCGTTGGCTTGGGCGCGTGGGCCTTAGATATGCCGTTTATGCGCAGATACTCCCGCGCCTACATAGAAAAGTATCCAGAGAAAAAAGGTAAGGACCTGGAGACCACTAAAGCGTATTGTGAAAAATTTAGAACGGTGCCAACTACTGTTATTAATTTTGTTGAGGGCACGCGATTCACACCCGAAAAGCATGCGCTAAAGAAAAGCCCTTATACGCATTTGCTGCCAGCAAAAGCTGGTGGAGTGTCTTTTACTCTTGCGGCAATGGGAGAACTATTTACCAACGTGTTGGACATTTCTCTGTTGTACCCCAATAATCAAAAGCATCCAATGATGGCTATGCTTTGTGGCACCATGACTAAAATAATAATAGATGTAAATGTAGAGCCTGTTCCAGAATTGCAACAGAACTCCCAGCGCGATGAATCTGAATTCCGGCTTTATTTCCAAGGTTGGTTAAATAACCTTTGGAAAAATAAAGATACGCGAATTAAAAACCTGTTGGAGTCATAAATCATGGAAGTCAGTTCCTCTTTTCGCGAGACTTTTGTTCACTTAGTGAATGATATTTTTCCGGAACTTACAACCGGTGAACCGCTGTTTAACGTCCTTGCCGCTAGTGCAATTTTGCTTGTCTCTGTGGTGATTTATATCATTGCTCGCCTTTTAATTAGGCCTCAAATTGCGCGAATCGTCTATAAGTCGAACAACGTGTGGGACAACGCGCTACAAGAGTACGGCTTTTTTAGACGCTTAATGCACCTGTTTCCGGCGCTATTTATTTATATAACCACGCCTATCCTGATCGATGAAGGTGCTGTATTACGTGGCTTTTTAATCAAAAGTGCGCAGCTTTATATGCTTTACAGCGGATTACTTGCACTTTACGCCATGCTCAGCACCGTTGAATATGTATACAACTCTTCTTCGCTGGCGAAACGAGCCCCGATTACTGGCTTCATTCAAGTCACCAAGCTTGCTTTCGCTATTGTGACTATATTGCTCAGTATTTCTTTAATTGTTGATAGAAGCCCTCTGCTGATTGTGTCGGGTCTTACCGCCATAGCCGCCGTACTACTTCTCATTTTCAGAGATACGATCCTGGGTTTTGTCGCTGGAATTCAAATTGCGGCCAACCGTATGTTTAATACTGGTGATTGGATATCGATGCAAAAATACGAGGTTGATGGCGAAATTAAAGAAATTGGTCTTACAAATGTTAAGGTGCAAAACTGGGATAAAACAATTTCTACCCTCCCTACATACAGCCTTACTACGGAAGCAGTAAAGAACTGGCGCGGAATGCAGGAGTCTGGCGGACGTAGAATAAAACGTGCAATTTATTTAGACATTCACTCTATAAAGCTGTGCGACAACGATATGCTAGAGCGGTTCTCAAAAATTCGTTACATCAACGACTATGTAGAGAAGAAAAAGAATGAACTGCAGGCCTACCACAGAGACTCTTCTATTGATGAGTCTGACTTGCTGAACAGCAGACGTTTGACGAACGTAGGAACATTTCGCGCGTACTTAGAAGCGTACTTGAGAAAGCACCCTCATATTAATCAAGAGCTTACATTGATGGTAAGACAGCTCCCGCCAAATGAGTTGGGGTTGCCACTTGAAATTTATTGTTTTAGTGCAAGGCAAGACTGGGTGGACTATGAAAAAGTGCAGGCTGACATTTTTGACCACGTAATTGCAATGCTCGACCCTTTTGATTTGCGAGCCTACCAACGTGATAGCCATTTAAGCAGCTTACACTTAGCCAGAGAGGTTGAAAAAACGTCCGGTTAATTCCTTTCATATTGCCATTGGCTGCAACAGTAGCGCATAAAAATGTATGGTCCGCCTCGTTATTGCAATGATTAATTTCGATAACGGGGTTGG